>OLNC01000355.1_pt1 | contig 50311 bp, 50 predicted proteins | sample 1672011 | NCBI WGS metagenome assembly OLNC01 (sample SAMEA3136636, study PRJEB25190) | human gut metagenome | biome: human gut; feature: human-associated habitat; material: faeces | place: Austria | collected 2013
AAAGGCCGTCTAACTCACGACTAAAGTTACGAGGATGCGACAGCTAAATTCTCAATCGGATTTGCTATCTAAAACGTGAAGGATTGTCCGCAAAATAAAAAAAAGAAGAACAGCCAAAGCTATTCTTCCGCTTCTTTCGTCATGTACAGTGTTGTTCTATTTTCTCCATCCGTCAGCGTCATACTCAGCATTCCATTTTCGAGTATGAATACTTTTCCATCCGACCGCTTGCCGGTTTCGATTATACTTGATTCAATCGGATTTGCTATCTGGAATGTGATGGCGCCCATTGTAAACGTGGAGCTAATACCGGAAATAGTTGACTTATCGGTATCTCCATGGATTTTCAAATCCATACTCAAATCGCCAGCCCTGTTTCCGGTGGTTTTATCCGCCTTTTTCTCTGATATCTCAAGTGTTACAGTTGTTGCTTTTAAGACATCAGGGTACACCGATATCTCGCCCTTTGTGTTTTCAAGATTCACAGCCTTCCATTTTCCAAGAAATTCACCGCTTACAGCATCAATCCTTACTTCCGCATTATTGTCATCTTCGGCAATGTCACTCAGCCTTTTGAATACGTAATTCCCATCATAGAGTATTGCGTCCTGTGCTCTATTATATGTAAATGTATATTTCTTATCACCTATCTTAATCTCCAGGCGGTCTTGGTCTTCTTTTAAATCCCATTTTCCATTTTCTTTTTTGTGGTTGTATACGGCTTTCAGGCTTCCATCCTTGTTTAATGATAGTTCTACCCCCTCATCGTTGAGTACGCCGCGCCATTTTCCGGGGATTAATTCCTTATCCGTGATACTGTCGTAATCAGCGGCAAAGCTTGAAGATTTATATGCCAGCACCATCAGCGGTGGTTTAGCAGCAGAAGCAGCGATAAGGGAGCATCCTCCAATCGCTGCGATGCTGGCAATAGCTAAACTTTTTCTCACAATTATAAGCTGTCTGTGAAACTATTGATTTTACAGATATACTCTTCAACAACCGCCTGCTCCTGCGCGGTCATTTCACTTCTCTCTTTTCCGGTGTTCTGGAAGAATATTTCAATATTGCCGCTTCCACGGAATACGGCAAATGCAAGGTCAGACAGCGGGACTACCGCAATGGTATCTTCGTAGAAGCATTTGTCAAAAATATTTGCCATAGTAATGAGAATATCGTCAATGTTTTTTGTCTTATACACCCTTTTTAACGGTTCGCACAAGAAACTTGAACACAGACAGTAAAAGCCGTCTTCATAGATGACCATGCCGCCGTCATAATTGCTGTTAGGCAGCAGGACAAGCTTGTGTTTGTCAAAAACGGTAAGGTAAGTAAAGCGGTCAGCACGTCTGAACAGTTCAATGATTGCCTTATTGTCTTCGCAGAATTTATTGAAATCTTTGTCGTCAATATTGCCGTATTCATTGCGGTACATCATCAGGATGTTTGATTTTACAGGGTCATCACCTGCTGAGAGAATTGATACCTGGTTTGATGTTAGCCCGGTGAAATCTTCATAATCAAGATGAACCCACTCTTCTTTTTCAAAATCAAATTGCTGGCATACGGTTTTATTCTCTTTCTCACTTCTTATCAGGCAGACACATGTGGAGTCAGGGGCATCAACGACATCTTCATCGTAGTCTTCATCATCGTAATCATCATCAAGCATTGCCTCAAGGTCGCTGTAATCCTCTTCTTCGTCTTCTCCCATTTCATCGTCATATCCCATCATGACAGAGACAAAATATGTATATTTGTCATCTTCACCGGAGTATACGACTCCGTTCAGTCTGTTGTCGTCAGACTCCAGACCGTCTTCAAATTCGCTTGCATCCTGCATACTCAAATCCACATGGCCAATATCAGACCTTGACACGGCATCTTCCAGGGCGTCTTTCACGAAATCCCTTGTCGCTTCACATATTTCAGTCTTAAACTTCAGCTGGTCTGTCAGGTCGTCAAAAAAGCTTAAATCAATTACTCCTTTTCTTGGTGTCAGGTTGATTGTTTCAATGTTATCGTTGTCATTTTTTTTACTCATATTTTTGTCTCCTTATTTTTTATCTGGAATTGTTATTGTATTGATATTTTTTGGTTGAAGCTGTTCTGCCATGGCATGAGCTGCATGCGTGCAGGCTTCAATATACATTTTGAAGTTTTTCCGTTCTTCATCTCTTATCTGTGCGTTGTCAGGCTCATCTGACGGATGCATATATTCACACACTCCTGAATCATGTATGACAGCGGCAGTGCTTAGTGACAGAGGGACAAACGACAGCATATCTTTCGGAAATTTTCTGTCAAGGAAGTTTGACAGTACCGCTGCCATCTGTTCAACATCACTTATTTTTGCGATAGACTTTAAAATCTTGCCTTTTGTCGTGATATTAAGGCTGTAATATCCATCTTCATATGTTACTGACAAGCCATCGCTTACATCTTCCGACAGCGGACATAGCGCAATGATTCCATTATTCATAAGAAAGTAATCAAAATCAGTATAATACCGTGTCAGTTCATGTAGCTCAACTATCTGTTGGTTTTTCTCAAAGAACTCGTCAAATTCCTCATTCGACATTGGGCCATGAAAATCTTTATATATGTTAAATAGCGGCAGTCTTGGGTCTTCCTGATTTTTTGAGAACAGGTCGTACTGTTCTCTTGTCAGTCCGAGATGCGCCGCGAAGTCTGCTTTTACCCATTTCTTATCATTGAAATTGAATACGCAGAAATCGTCTATCGGATTTTCTATATTCTTCCGCAGCAGTAGCGCCATCACCTCTTCAGGGTATTCATTTTTACCTGAATAGCTTGGCGTCGCTGAAATACTGTATTCGTATGTGTCATCACTTCCCGCAAATATCATCAGCCCAGGAAGCTTGTTTGGATTTTCCTCAATATTCTGTTTCACTGCGCTTATATTAAAGAGCGCGAAGTCTACGGAGTCAAGCCCTGCCAGGTTGACCATTTCCCTTACCGATTTACCTATAATATTAATGGCTGCTTCACATGTTTTCATGATTGCTTTTGCCTGTTCTTCTGTTCTGATAAAAAAATCCATATCAATTATGCCGGGTTTATTTAAATCAATTGTCTCAATATTATTATCTCCCATAAAATCACTCCTGTGTTTTTGTTCTCACATTTAATATGCTGGAAAAAACATGGAAAGTGATTTTTATTTTATATTTTTTTTGTCATCTTATAAATACATAATCTTAATATTTGATGAAGAGAGGAAATTCTTATTTTTGTTTAGGAGTTTACCTCTCTTTCTTTTCCCTTTAAGGCCGTAAAAAATAATCAGGGAAACGGCCGTTTATAGATTTATTTTTTTATGAAACCTACGTTCGTAGGTGGATTTACATAAAGTAACTAAAAAAGTAAGTTAAAAAAGAAAGGAGGGCCCATAATATGAAATATGTTATGAGAGCTCTGGTAACCGGTAAACACAGTTTTGGTCGCAAGGTGTTACATTTTGTGACTGTTGTAGCAGCGGCAATGCTGTTCCTTAACTCTCCGGAGTGGGGCGGCAAATGCTGGTTCGGGATGTTTTTACCCGTCCTGGTGTGCTGCACATTAACAAGTCAGAAGAAGAACAAACCGCTTTTCGCGGTATTGTTTCTTCTGGACTTGAGTTTCTACAGCTCGTTCTTTAACGTGCTGTTGAAGCTTGGCATTGCCGGCTTTATGGTCTATTTTATAGCCATTCGTGCCGGCATCTTAAAGAAAGGAGATGACGAATAAACAAAAAGGAGCGCTCTTCGTAAGAAGAGGCTCCTTTTTTTTATGCGAGCCTGACATCAGTCAGGCTCTTCTCTTGGTTTTCTCTTTTTCTTTCCAGCTCGTGCTTCACTTTTTTGTCGGTCAGGTGATTCCCGTTTTCCGTTAGTATTCGCGCTGCTTTTCTTTTTTCTTCGTTTTTGATTATTTCTTGTTTGTTTTTTCTTACGTCTCTTTCGGCGTCTACGGCCTGCGAAATGTCGCCATATCAGAAGTACAATAAGCATAACTGCAAGAACGGATGAACTGATAATGATTGATTTTGTATACTCTTCCATCCATTTAGACTGTGTTTTTTTTACTTCTGTTCCGGCTTCCTCCTCTTTGTCTTCTGTGTACTCTGTTCTCTCTCCTCTGACTAGGAGACGATGTGTGTTAACTCCATACGGTGTACATGTTACAAGCGTACAGTAATCCTTGCCGTTTTCAATCGTCAGTTTATCCATTTCTTCCGGGAGGATGACTGAAATCTGGTCTACCTTGTATGCAAGCTTTTCTCCCATAACGTGCAGAAAAAACATATCACCTTCTTCAAGTTCTGTAAGGTCTGTAAACAGCTTTGCACTGCTGAGACCTGTATGGCCGGTGATTACTGAATGAGTACTTTCTCCACCGATTGGAAGGGATGTACCCTGCAGATGTCCTGCTCCAAGTTCCAGTATCTCGGCAGATGTACCGTGATAAATTGGAAGTGATACGTCAATGCACGGGATTTTGATAAATCCCATAACACCGCCATCTGCCATATTCAGCAGTGAGTTGTATTCTTTTGCATCTTCGTCAAGTTTTTCTTCAACGAACGGGTCTTTTAACACTACATGGCCAGCTGCAAGCTCCGCGTTATATTTTTGTGCTGCCTCTATTTCTTCTTTATATTGCTCTTCATCTGCATCATCTGCTGTTTTTTCTACCGTATCGATAATACCATCTGCTCTGTTTTCAAAAAGGTAATTTGATACAAACGGATATAGTATAAGACCCATTGATATACCGAGTACCACAAGCACTAATAAGAATTTCCCGATTTTCTTTAACATATAAAATAGTGTCCTTTTCTATATATTTTTTGCCGGAAATACGGCGGGTTGTGTTTAAACAAAAAAGGAAGACCGGTGCGGGCGCCTAATAGCTCCCGCCCGGTCTTCTATATCGTTTGGACACAAAAACGTTTTTTTTGCGGGCTGGCGAAGCCAGCCTGCGTTTAACGTTTATTATTTTTCATCATGTTTTTTGGATTTCTTAGTTGCGATTGCAATACCTGCAAATGCTACTGAACATCCTGCTACTGTGAATGCAATAGTACCTGCACCACCAGTTGCCGGAAGTTTGAATCCAGGTGTATTTGTTACCTGCATTACAACGAGGGAGTTAGTAGATACAAGTGTGTTAGCACTTTCGCCCTCAACTGTAACTTTGGATTCCTCCATCTTTGTATCGCTGCCATCAACTGTAGCTTTAGCTCTTGCGCCATTTGTCTCAATCATGTGCTTATTCTGGTTAGCAGCTTTGTCTTTGCTGTCATACAGTGTTGTCTTGGATGGTGTGAAGTCATCCTCTGTGCACTTGATATTGATGGTGATAGGCTCTTTTAACAGGTTGAAGCCTGCATCTGTACGAAGCTCTGTCAGAACATACTCATCAGCCTCAAGACCTTTGATGATGAATGTACCGTCTTTACCTGGTGTAAATACTGTACCGCCTTCTTCTGTCAGGGGTCTCTTGGAATAATCATCGATAATTGTTCCGTTGTCCTGCTTAACCTGGGTACCATCAGTTACAAAGTAAACACCTGTGTTCGGGCCTGTGCCTGGTGTTGCTTTAACATAGTATCCGTTTGTCTTGTTGTACAGAACGAAGTTAACTTTTGTTGGGTCACCAGTTTTCTTCGGGTCGTCGCTCTTGAATTTCTTTGTCAGGTGGATACCATATGTGAATACTCTTGCTCTGTCTTCCAGTTCATCAAAGTCATCCATATTGGTTCTCTGCCATTTCAGTGTTACATCATTTGTGTTACCTGTATCACCAAGGATTGGAGCATCGTCCTGGCTCATTACTGTGCTGTAAGCTACAACAATCCATCTTCCTGAAAATTCAGATTCCTGGCTTCCTGCTTTCTGTTTATTGATGTCTGCAAGACCTTCAGCAGTCATGGAGATTGTTACCTGGCTTGCTTTGTCGTAAGCTGCATTGTATGTTGTTTTGAATTTTCCAACTTCATCTTCTCTTGCCTGGTTCCATGTAACAACAGCGTTTGCTGTGTTGTTTGCACGTGCATCTGCCTCGTTGTCATAGAAGTAGATAGTCATATCTCTCTGGTATACAAGACCTTTGGAAATCTTATCTGTAAAGTCATATTTTGTAAGATATGTTGCTTTACTTGTAATCTTCGGAAGGTGGGATACCAGGATATAATCAATCTTGTCACCTTCGGAAACAGTTGCTGTATTGTGATACTCTGCCTGGCTGTAATATGCAGCATCATCATGCTGTCTTACCAGCTTGTCAAGGTCAGGAATGTTTGTCTGGTTTTTCGGATATACAGTTACATCATAGAACCAAGCTTCACCTTCTCTGTCTGTCATAGGCAGGGATACGAAGAACGGGTCTACAGTTGTGTTAACGTTTGCCGGAACTTTTGTCTCAACTAACAGATAAAGACCAAGCGGCAGGTTAGAAGCGGATGTTACACCGTTTGCATCTGTCATAGGCATTGCTGTTGCGCCTGCTGCTGTCTTAATATAATCTTCCAGTTTTCCTTTTGTTGCTGTATTGTCAACAAGTGCTGTTGCCATAGCTTCATTGATTTCATCAGAAGAATATTTGTCATTTGTTCTTCCGACTTTACTCTGAAGATTTAAGATTGTAGCCAGTTCCTTTGGAACATCGTATACTACTTCAACTTTTCCGTTGATGCTTTCTGTATTGATTTCACCAACTTTAGCGTATGTAAATTCAACACCTTTGATTACGTAATCTGCAAATGTTGTTTCTGCAGTTGCGTCCTGCTTACCGTTTGCATTGTCTTTGAACTCGTCTACGTTAATTCCGTCCTGCTGTGCAGCTGTCATATCATATTTGTGAATTGTAAGGGAAGCTTTTTTTGTTGTATCGATAATATCTTCCGGTGCGGCAAATACATTGATTGCCGGAGCGACTGCCATAGCTGCTGTTAATGCAGTCATACTTAATGTCTTAGAAAGTTTATTAAATTTCATATTCATTTCTCCTTTTTTTTCGGTCTTGGTTTTGTTTTTCTATTGACCGTATTTTTTCTTTTTCTTTTCCTTCGTTTAGGCTTGCTATTTGCTCTAAACAGAATAATTATCGCAGATAAAGCGATTAAGACGACTGGAAGCATATACCTCAGGGTTTGTTCCAATGCAAGCAGGCGCTTGCCTCTTTCTTCTGCTTTTTTTACCTCTGGGTCATTTTCCAGATTTTCGTCTAATGTTGTTTCTTCTGCAGGAGTTGGCGATATGTCCGTTGTAGTATTGCCTGTTCCTGCTTCAGTCTGAGTGGACTGCTCTTCTTTATCTACTGACAAATCGTCATCGCTGCCCGGGGTCTGTGCCGGGTTTTCTACGCTTAAATCTTCATCAGTGCTTTCAGAAGTGCTGTCGTTTGAAGACTCTGCTTCTTCAGGTTCTGTAACCACAACATTATCTGCTTCTTCTGCTGGTGCCGGAGTTGTCGCATCCGGGTTTAATATTCCGTCTGCTTCCTTCCGTTTCTGGGTGTCGACTCTTTCACAAAATACGAGGTATCTGTAAGGGCCGCCTCCAAGTACATATGGATGACATGTAAATAAGGTAACCATGTCTTTCCCTGGTTGAATCAGGATGGATTGAACGTCGTCGGGATAAATGACTTGTGTGCTTGTGCACTCGTACACTAACGTTTCCCAAGGGTTTGTTATGTATACTTTTGAACCTTTTTTCATGTTTTCAATAAACTGGAAGTATGCACTTCCTTCCCATCCGCGGTGTCCCGCAATTACACAGTTTGTATCTTCACCACCTATCGGCATGCTGGTTTCTGATAAAACTGCTGCACCCTTTTCAAGGTTTTTTGTTGAAGCCCCCAACATTAAGGGAAGACGAATCTTCATATCGGGGATTTCAATGTATCCGATTACCGGATTGTCCTCATCAATGTCTACAGATGAAAGGTCAAGTGGCTGCTGCTCGTAGCTCCATGCGTCTACTATGTCCTGACCGTTTGTGGTCAAATCTTTGTTATACTTTTCCATTTCACCATATAAAGTTTGATATGGACGGGTAGCACTTTCTTCATCATCTGATGCGTCAGAATCCGAATCTGTGTTTCCAGAGAGAGCGGTTTCTGAATCTTCAGAGGTATTTTCAGTGCTGTCTGTATTGCCTGCGGTTTGCTGTTCCGCTTCGGCGTTGTCATCTCCTTCACTTGCAAGTTCATGACTCGTTGGTTTAGGAGTATTTGTCACTGTATTATTTTTGCTGCTGCCTGTGTCAGTCTTTTCTTTGTCGTCATCAGCAGTTTCTGACTTGTTATCAGATTCATTTGCCGGCTGGCCTGTTACGTCTGCCGTATCATTTTTGTCAGAATCTGATTTATCAGATGTCTTTACCGGCTCTGATGTAATATCAGAATCAATACCTTTGCTGTAAGTCTCATCGAATTTGTGTATTACAGACTCGACTTCGCGCTGAGTATTCCATTCTCTGAAATTCGGATAAAGAAAACATCCACATCCAAGCGCTATGAGTGTTCCGCCTATAATGACTCTTGAAACTTTTTTCATCGCATCTCCTTTTCTTTGGCTACGAGGAATGGTCATATTTGCGGTTATATGTAAACAGCTTGTTGCTTACATATGCGATTTGGGAAGCTCATTTTCACTCGCTTGCCTTCATCTTTAAGTGATTGATTTTTTCAATCATATATAATATGCAAAATAATTTAAAAAAAAGAAATTTTTTGTGACCATTCTGTGTCCTCGTGTCAACTTGTTCCTGAAAACCGCTGTTTATGCGGCTTTCCGGGTTTTTCGGAAAGTCTTCAGCCGTCTCCTGAGGATGGGAGATTGCCTTTGGCGGTTTTTTTGTGCGGGTGTATTATCAGCTCTCTGGCAGGGGCGTTTAGTTCTCCTCTCGCGTCACTACTGTACGCGACATCCTAATCTTGCCGCCGCTTTTTCAAGGCTTGTTTTATGCCCGCAGAATTAATATGCAAAATAAAAATAAAAATGTAACGTTTTTTGAAAATTTTTTTTCACTGAATTTTCACAATTTCTTCAGCCGGCAAAATGCGGCGAAAATACAGCAAAAAAGCGAGACCGAAGGTCTCGCTGATAAGCTTTATTGCCATATTATGCATCATCTCTTACAAATTCTTCTGCCCGCTTCTTCATGCCCATATCCAAAAAGTATCCATATAAGAAGTCTTTCTGCTTTTTCGTCAGGTCTTTCTTATGTGTTACGAAATATCTTCCTGAATCATACGGGTCATCGATAAGGCACCATCCACGCTCTACGAGGATATCTCTGCACATTCTGTATCCGCTGTCTATGTTAAGCTCCCTGCAAAGCCACTGCGCCGCCATTTCATGGCATCCCCATTCAGCCGGATGAAAATCACCTCCCGGAGACAGCCAGCCGTATTCTTTCTGTTCAGACTCTTTTACTTCAGTTTCAGGCTCGTCCTTCTCTTCATATTTCGGTAAGCCGTTTGTATTAAATTCTTCAGTACATTTTTTTAATGCATCCTTGTCCAAATCAGTCTCCATCAGAGCCAGCAGGTCATTTGCGTTGAGAATCTCTTTTGTTTCTTTGTGACACATTATCAGCATCCCCCTGATATGGTCTATTGTGTATACAACCGGAAGACATCGCATCATATAATATATGCTGTATTTGTATTCCGGGTGCAGTTTTACATCAACAGAAGTCAGGAAATTTGTCTGCATGTGTTCAGCACAGTAGAAAAAATAATACGAGAACCCGGCCTTGTACGAACTGCAGGCTCCGCTGTCGCTTATTTTTACGTTATTTTTTCTGCATTTTTTGAGTTTGTTGTATTGGCAGTGTATGTTGTTGCATGTAATTCTTGGCATATTGCACCATTCCTTTCTTATTATATGTGTGTTGAGCAGTCTGTCATTGCCGGCTCGCCGCTACGTATCATTTACAATATGCCGAATTTTTTATCTGGAAAAACACAAATGCCGCTGCATGCGGCAGCGGCATTTAAACAAAGAAAGGAATTTTTTCGGCGGCGAATCCGTCTTATGTATCGGGAAGACTCCTCTTCCTCATCTCTTATATACAGTATACCAGATTTTCCGGTGTACGCAAATTTTTGTCGGATTTTTTGACGGCAACAAAAAAAGCGCCTTGCGGCGCTTTTTCAAATACGGAAACTTTTTTCTTTTGTGTTCTTTCTTATGTACTCCAGGGCATATGCCTTGGCATTAACCATCTCGGCAGCATCCATCTGTGGCATTAATTTATCAATAGTATTAACTGTTATGATATCCTTTTTCAGAAATTGGATTAAAGCCTCTTCATCCTTATCAAGAATCATCCATTCAGCAATACTTTTTCCTGCCCGGCGAAGATAGGTTTTGATTTCATTGCATTCTACGGCGTCATACATTTTCAATGCAAGCCGTTGCTTTATCCTCGGGTCAGATGTAATACTGAGGAATGTCGTCCGGTTTACATCGTCAGAATCGGTATCCTTAAACAGTACTGTATCAAGCAGGCTTTTTAACTTTCTCAATCCGGCTTCTGTAAGTTTAGCCGGCACGAAAATAGGATAAGCCATACCGTCAATATTGATTTTTAAATCAGTCAGACTGCTTCTGCTGCTCCATTTCTTGCAATTCGACTTGACAATGCTTGCAATGACCGGTATGCTGTGCGTTTTGATGTTGGCTTCATTAAGCACAGGGAAATTCCACAAGTCTATATTTTTAACAGATTCCGGGATTTCCACATTTTGAATCGGGCAGTTGAACGCACCACTGTCAATCGTTTCAAGGCCTTCATGCAAAGTTACTGAAGTAAGACCTGAGTTACTGAAACAGCTTGAAGAGATATATTTAATATTTTCCGGGATGTCTATATGTTGTAAGCTTCGGCATCCGTTAAACATAGCTCCTGAATTGAATGGCTCGCCAAGGTTAGTAAGCCCTTTTCCAATATCAACATGCATTAGACATTTGCAGCCATTAAAGGCATGCTGCTCTATTCGTTTTAATGAGTCAGGCATGGATACGGATTCAATCATTGAGTCCGCAAACGCAAATGCTGAAATTACTTCTGTCCCTTCCGGTATGTTTACGGGCTTCGTTCTTCTTCCCGGACATACAAGAAGAGCTTTTCTGTCAGCCGAATATACAATGCCATCAACATCAATATAACCAAGAGACCGTGTCTTTTCTGTCAGCTCTATTGTCTTAGCATAAGCCAGTCCATATTTCGCCAGAGGTTCTTTAACGTATTCATTGTCGTCATCAATGACGATAGTGTCAGCGTTAAGCTGAAGGTCAGAGAGCATTTTCATATCTTTTATTACTGCTTTTTTCAAATGCCGTTTTCCTATAGCGTGGCTTACTACGCAATCACGCGGCAAAACGATTTCGTCTGCATCTTCGTTGACATCGATGATTATATTATTGCCAACCATAACGACGCCGTTCTTGAAGTCAAGCATGCTGACAGCTGAGCCATCAAAAGCCCTGCTGTCAACAAGTCTCACATTATCCGTGTTGATGATATTTGTGGACATACAGCCGGCGAACGCTTTATCTTCAATAAACATAATTTTATTCAGGTCAATCACGTCTTCCGGTTTCCTGCAGAACACATTGTACAGAGAGCTGCTTGTCGATACCAGCATTTGTCCTGAAAGAAACGATTTACTGTCTGATTCTACATATTTTACATTCGGGAACATAAAATTTGAGAAATGAAGCGAATTTACACCAGAACCAATATAGATTTTCTCTACATCTGGAAACTGTTTCATACATTTTTCCAGCAGAAACTGCATTGCATATTCGCCATCCGGGCAGACAAACCGAGCTTCCTTAATTCCTGGTTCAATATCAATATCACGGATAAAAAGATACTGGCTGCTGCTAAATGCATGCAGAGATAAGTATGACATACCGTTACCTGTATACCGCTGGCAGCCTGTATCACAGTCATAAGACCTAACCATTTTTTCCATTATTTTTTCTTCCTTTCTTTGTGTTGTTGTTTTATTACATTTTTAATATGCCGTATTTTGCGGAAAAGAAAAACCGGCTGCCGCAGGCAGCCGGGGTATTTAGATATGGAAGTCTTCTGTTTTTCGTTCTTTTATCGCGTCTAGGGCATAAGCCGTCAGGATGGCGTCATCCCTGATTCCGTTTAGTATCCATTGCAGGTCATTATCATTTACAAACTTTGATTTTAACATCCATACAAATTCATTTATACGATTTTTATCGCCGGCAAGCCTTTTTGCTATGCCGCTGCCAGACATTGACAGGAACAGCGAAAGCTCTGCAGGTATGGTGATGCCATTTTTGGCAAAGTGGATATACATTTTTAACGCGATATCCTCTTTTTGGCCATAATGGCTGGCTACGTTTAATAGTGACGCGGCATATTCGTAGTCTATATTGTAAGATGACATGTAAAAGTCTGCTTTGGCAATATCCGGGCTGTTCATATATGATGGTATATAAAATTTGATATTTGGGGTATCAACCTCAAAGATATTTCGTGTACCGTATACAAATTCCTCAAACGTTGTAACTGCACGCAAGAAATTCTTTGGCAGCCTGTCTTTCTTAAAAACAAAATGGCTTACCTGCTGGAAATTTCCATCACCTACATATGTCAACGAGGCCGGAAACTTAACCGTATCCACGTTTTTGCATGACGAAAAGGCGTTTGGCCCTATTCTTTCAAGTCCTTCATGGAAAATGATTTTTGACAGGTTGAAGCATCTTGAAAACAGGTTTTTACCGATATATTTAATCTGTGATGGAAATTCAACATTTTTTAACGAATCGCATTTGTGGAATACCGGTCTTTGCATGCCTCCAAGGATGGTTATACCTTTTCCGAAATCTACATGCTGAAGCTTTGGACATTCATTAAATGCCAGACAGCAGATATTCTGCAGCGAGTCCGGGCAAATGACAGATTTGACCTTACTATCTTTGAATGCACTTGTTTCTATGCTCTTTGTTCCATCTGCAATCACAACTTTTTTTGTTCTGCCGGATGGACACAGCACAAGTGATTCACCGTCTTTTGTGTATATCATTCCGTCAATTGATTTGAAATATGGGTTATCTTCAATATCAATTTCTTTGATGTCAGGCATATCAGTCAGATTTGAGAATCCCAGATATTCTTTTGACGTAAGGCACACCTTATTTATTTTATTCCAGCTTGATATTATGTACAGCCTGTTCAGGCGGTCAACCTTCACCTCTTTCACATTACTGAGCCTTTGGAGGTCTTTACATATATTCCGTGCATTTGATGGTATAGTTATTACCTCGGCGGTACTGTCGACATCAATAATCAGGCTGTCAACCATCTTGGCTCCATTAACGTAAGGTTGGTTCCATTCAAAATACCGCTTAAAAGCATCAGAGACTACGGAAATATTTTCATCAATTTTCTTAATTCTTGCCAGGCATCCGTCAAGCGCATGGTCTGCGATAAACGTGATATCAGTTAAATTTAAAACATCTGTCGGATTTTTGACAAACGCATTGATTAACGTATACTGGCCGTAAAGTCCCGTTTCTATCAGCATTTCACCGGATGCAAAAGAGCTGCTTTCAGAGACGACCCGCTCCACATTTGGAAATGTGGAGTTTTTAATCTTAATCCCCCTCACTCCGTTTTCAATGCAGATTTTTTTAATGTTTGGAAAGACCTTGTCTTCATCCATAAGATTGTATGCTATAAATTCCCTGCTAAAAACCAAGGTGTCAATATCAGGCCTTATGTCTACTGACATAGATTTTTTCCTGAAAGCTGGTACAGTAAAGACCACTCCGTCCTGACCGGTTTCCTGGAGCCCGTTGCTACATGCGGCTTTTGAAATTACTTCTGTATTCATATCCTTTTTTCCTTTCTTTTTTCGGCATTGCCGTTTCCTGTAATATGCCGAATATCGCCGGAAACTGAACTACAGCTCGGTTTTTCCCTGGAGTACTTCTTTCAGCATATTTTTTGCTTTTTTCTCTATTTGCTCTATATCAGCGGAAATCAGACAGTTCCCATACCTGGCTGCCATTTTTATCATCAAGTCTCCATGTTTCTTTTCGTATTCCAGAGCTTCGGCCTTTACTCCATCATCTGTAATTTTTGGCAATTTTTCTGCCAGGGCTTTCACCTGTGAGACCTCCAGGCTCTTTTCAAATACGGCATATGCTCCTCTGGTAGTATCAGATGAGGTCATATTTGTTTTGTATGTTTCGAATTCTTTTTTGATATATGTTTGAAATGCCTTGTTAATATCGTCTTCGTATATGATATTTTTAACCATATCTAACACGTACTTACAGGTACTATCAGTATTCCTGTCTACGTTGATGATATACGTATCAGGCTTTCCTGCAATTTTCCGTATATATTTTGAGACTTCGGCCTCGTCCTCGTTTCCGTAAATCGGAAGCATATTTACAATCCTGCCAAGGCTGTATTTCGGCGGCTGGACGATAAGCTGCACGACCGCTAAGTCTTTTTTACGGGCTTTTTCTGCCAACGCCTCAGTCTGCTTTGTCGTCAGCATAATTACTTTATTTTCAGTATCTTTTTTCGTGATTACGGAATCGCCTTCAGACATAATTACTTCGCTGTCATCCATTAAGTCACACCTTTCATGAAATCCAGTTATATTTACTCCGTTTTCCCGCAGATATCCGTATATCTTACACATCCCGGAATTTCTCGCTCCGGTCAGCCCGCATATATTTTTTGACATATTTTTTCCTCCTGTTTATGTTTTTCCGGCGGGGCTGACATCCGCCGCCGGCTCCTTACTCATCTTCTATCTTCAGTTCCAGGCTTTTCGGCCGATTATTGGCGAGCCTGAAAGCCAGAAAGTATTTTAGCATCTTTGCGATTTCTGAAACATCACTGGAAATGACGGCATTTCCATTTATTTCTGTCATTTTTGCAAGAAGGTCTTTGTTCTTTCTCTGGTAATCCACGATTTCCTTTTGCAGTTTTGGGTCAGTTATCATTGAAAGTTTCTTATTTAAGGACTGCATCTGGGAAATCTGATAACTGTTTTTGAATAATTCGTAAGGGTCAAGCTTTCCCCTGCTGTACATTGATTCTTCTTCTGTCCTATGCCTTTTCATTTCATTTTCCATGAATACGTCCAATTCGGCCTTCAACATTTTACATGCCAGCGGCCCGGCCTCGCTCTCATTTTCGTAATACGCAAGCATTTTCAGAATATATTCCCCGGCCGCATCAGCGTTTTTATCGGCATTGATGATGTAGACATCCGGCTTGCCTATCATTTTCTTAATGTATTCGTTGACGGTCTCTTCTGTCTCGCCTTCAGCAAACGCCGCAAGGCTGGAGATGCCAGAGATATTATCTGTCGGAGGGAAGATAAACTGCACCACATTCAGCTTGTTGTCTGCTCCACTCCCACTTCTTGTTCTCATAGCCTGCGCCAGCAGTTCTGTCTGTTCGGTCGTAAGCACGAGCACGCGGTGTCGTATGTCATCACGGGTTAAGACAATATTCGTCTCATCTTCAGCCGTATACCTGAGAACAATATCTTCTTCTTTTTCAGTCCTCTTCCCGCTTGCACCCTGTAGGTTTATCAGCGATACGCCTCTCTCGTCCAGAAAATGAACTACTTTATGCATTCCAAAACATGGCGCCCCAGTAATTACGCATACGTTTTCCATTATTTTTTTCTCCTTTTTCGTGTCTTTGTGTTTTGTTCACTTACAATATGCCGGATTTTTTAGTAGCCGATGTATTTTTGCGGATTTTTTTTGCATGACGGTCGCAGGTAGCAGCCGGCAAAAACGACAGCATGTTTGTTTTGTAACCATATTTTTTCAGCATTCTATATATACATAACAAACACGAAAGGAGATATTTCTATGGGAAAACTTGTTGAAGGACTTTGGGATTGTCCATTCTGTGGCAACAAACGAATCAGGGCGTGGCAAAAGACCTGTCCGAGCTGTGGACATCCGCAGGACGAGAATACAAAATTTTACATGCCGGACGAAATCAAATATGTTTCAGAGGAAGAGGCGGCAAAAATCAGCCGCAACCCTGACTGGCAGTGTTCTTTCTGTGGCAGCCTTAACAGCGATAACTTAGATTCATGCGCAAACTGTGGCGCCACAAAAGAGGAATCTGAACGAAATTACTTTGAAATGCGGCAACAGGAAGAGGAAAAGAAACGTAAAAAAGAAGAGCAAAAAGAAGAGCAAAAAGCATCTTCTCAGAAAAGTGATTCAGAAGAGCCGAGAAATTCTTTTTTGAAAAACATACTGATTCTTATCGGAACCTTTGCAGCAATCGCATTTATCATTTTTGGGTTGGTATCATGCTTTTCGCCAAAGGTCAGGAACGTCACGATTGATGATTTTGAATGGCAAAGAACGATTGACTGAAAACAAACATTTTACCAAGGCCCGCAGGCTCCGTCTATAGCGACAAGCGCTAACTTTGGCTACGCTTGTCGTTTAGGCGGGGTTAGTGCTCCTTATGTTTGTCTACTCCTTGATTTTGAATATATTTCTTTACTACAGTTCTATTTTTGTCACTCACGGTACATACAAAATAGCTGTCTGCCCAAAAGTATGGTTTCCAGTAATAGTTTTTTAACTCATCAGTGAATTCTTTTCTTAATAACCTTGATGTAACTGTCTTATAGTTATTTGCAAGTTTTGAGAGCTGTACTTGTGGTGGCGCTTCAAACATTATATGGATATGGTCTTTATCTGTGTTTATTTCAGAAATTTTGCAACTCCAATGATTCTCTATTACTTCATAAGATATTTCTAAAAGACGTTCTTTTAGTTTTCCTGATATAACCGGATGTCTATATTTTGTAACTACAACTAAATGATATTCAAGCAGATAACAACTATGTCTATTCGTGTGATAATCTGCCATTTTCATGTATTACTCCTCCTTTACAACTAAATTCATTTGTGTTATAATATATATAACATAAAAAATGATATTAGTCAAGAAAGGAGGAGCGTTTATGGCAACTGTATCATATGGATTAAAAATTGCATCAGCATATCATATATTTGATGAGACCATTAAGATTTATCGGAAAGCAGTAAAATATATTACAGATGTTGCGCTCTTTCGTTTTGATGAAATTTCTGTAATTGACGCATATGAAGGATATACGAAGCAGCAAGCACAACGTAAGTATGTGGAAAGTTTAATTCATGCTACAAAAGAAAACCCTGCATGTTATGAAAGATTTGATATGGAATTCTACAAATTTCCAAGCTATTTACGACGCGAAGCGATTACTACTGCTATTGGAATAGTATCTTCTTATAAAACAAATCTTCAGAAATGGGAAGCTAATGGCAAAAAAGGACGCCGCCCGCATCTTAACCGCAACCAGAATGTAATGCCGTGCTTTTACAGAAATAATACATTTCTTGACAGCGAAGAGACGAATATCGTAAGTCTGAAATTATATAATGGCAAGGACTGGATTTGGGAGACTTTTGTAATACGTGACTGTGATTTCATGTATGCCTACAATCATATGAAAGAATGGAAAGCTTCTGCCCCGGTTCTTGTAAAACGTAATCACCGATATGAACTCCGCATTTCTTATGAACTGGCAGGCTCTAAATTTCCGAAGTTTAAGAAAGATAAGGAAGTCGAGACTGTGATTGGAGTAGATTTGGGAATCAATACAGACGCAGTGTGCTCAGTAGTACATAAAGACGGAACTGTCACGGGACAGCGATTCATCAACCATCCTGTAGAAAAAGACCGTATGCATGGATTACTGAACACTATTAAAAAGGCACAGCAGAATGGTAATCACAAAACGCCAAGACTTTGGAGGCTGGCAAATAACTACAATGAGGCAATCGCTGTTAAGACAGCTGTGGAGATAGTCAGTTTCGCTATGGAATCCAAAGCGGACGTTATTGTTTTTGAGCACCTCAATATGAAGAAAAAGAAGAGAGGGAACAAACAGAAACTTTCCTTGTGGAGGAAACGTGATATCCAGCACCGCGTTGAAGCGCTTGCTGCCAGAAACGGAATCCGTGTTTCTTACATCTGCGCTGTAAACACATCACGTCTTGCATTTGACGGCTCCGGAAAAGTCATCCGCGGCAAAGATGCAGGATTCAACACATATGAATTATGTAAATTTACAACCGGAAAGGTCTATAACTGCGACCTTTCTGCTTCTAAAAATATCGGTGCACGGTTCTTCATCCGTGTACTCCTTAAATCTCTTTCTGCAAAGGAAGAGTTGTTAGTCCTGGCCAAAGTTCCAGAACTCAACAGACGGACCAGCTGCTGCCTGGCCACACTAATTAACGCTTATGCGGTACTCTGCGCATCCAAGGCAAAGCCTGAAGCTTCGGCTGAAGGCAATGCCGCGCGACAGAGCCACTGAGTTTGCGCTGTATCTGTGGTCAGGTATCCACTCCTACCTAAAGTAGCAGGCATGAACGAAAGTTTATGCGGAGTTTGGAAGCCACGTCTATATTCGCGAAAGCGGATTAGGCGGGGAGGGTTCACGTTGAAGAAATCGTCACCTATGACGAAAGCGGCTGGACGCTTCCAGATGACGCGCGGCTACAGTACACAAAAAGAGAAATCAAGTCATACAAAAACGTTGTTGACCACTACAAAACCGTCTCGGAAACTAAGACCAGAATGGTGATAGACCATTACGAAAACAAAGTCTCGCATGTTGATTTGGGTAATGGATATTTCGAAGAAAAGACTGAAAGGGTTCCTATATATAAGGATGAGACTTATACAGAAACCTCTCACGAGCCTGTCTACCGGCAGGAACCGGTGTATGATACGAAATATTACTACGAAATAGACCGATGGACTGTTGTTGATGCCGCAAAAAGCTCTGGACATGACCAGAACCCATCCTGGCCGGAGTTAAAGCTTAAAGATGGCCAGAGAGCCGGCAGTAAAAAAGAGTACTATTCCGTAACCACTACATATCAGGGAAAGAAAGGCAAGACCAAGACAGAAAAATACAACATGGATTTTTCCGAATGGAAAAAGCTGAAGAAAGGCGAAAAAATTGAGCTGAAAATCAATTTCAACGGTTTCGCCGAAATCAATAATAAAAATTAAAAACCCTAAGAAATAAGCGCACCCGGAAGGTTTAGTCTTCCGGGTAATTTTTTGCCGGCAGTACAAGACATTTGTCCGTAAACAAAAACCCGGCATCAAAGATGCCGGGCAATTCAATTTAACTATTTTTTTACAACGAAAACACATCTTCATCATCAGAGTCATCAACCTGATTCATGACATACGCTGATAATGCGGCCCATTCTTTCCTCTCAGCCAGTTCGCCGATGCGTTTTAACTGTTCTTCACTGACTACGCCAAGACGTGATATTCTTTCCAGTCCGCTTTCGTCCTCTTCTTCAAGCAGCTTATCAACGATTCGCGTTGAATTCTTTTTTAAAAATTCTTTTGCTTCTTCGTTATTATTTGTGAAGCACTCTTCCATCGCTGCAAGGAACGCTGAATCAGCAACATTGGCAAAGCGGTAAGCGCTATCAAACAGGTAAGTATCAGCTTCAGCAAGGCTGCAACCTTCAAGGTGAAAAATGGCAGTCTCAATACCGATTTGAGACATTTGCTTTGGAATATAGATTGTTTTATCTATGTCTTTTAAGTATACTTTTACCGCTTCCACACCGTCATTTGAATCAAACTCATCAAGCGTGATTGCACTGATAAAACCTTTCGGGAGTGTATCACCATTAAAGATTACACGCTGCACTGTTGAAAAGCATAGGCTGCCGCAGTTCTTTAATGAAGCTGGCAGCTCTACCTTTTCCAGATGGCTTCCGTAGAATGCACGCGTCGCAATGCTCTCAAGACCTTCATTAAATGCAATAGCCCTCACGCCGCTGTTTGCAAATGCCGATTTGCCGATTGACTTTAACTGTTTTGGAAATCTAAGTACTTCAAGGCTGTCACATGAGTTGAAGATATAACCGTCTTCATTTTCACCAAGATGTTCAATACCGTTTCCAAAATCAATCTCTGTCAAAGCATAACAGCTATCAAAAGCGCTCCTCTCAATTCTCTTTAATGAATCAGGAAAAGTGACAGACTGAATATCAGAAAAAGCAAATGCATTTTCACAGATATCTTCTGCACCGTCATGCAGCTTTACACTGCCGCTCTTTTTTGCCGGGCTTTTGATTACTTTTTTGCCGTCTTTGGAATACAAAATTCCTTCGTATGAAGTATAATAAGGATTTTCTTCGCTTACGTTAAAAGCAGTAATCCGCCTCATCGCGCGGTCAAGGATTGCCGGAATGATTTTCTCCGTGCAGTCAAAGAATACTTCGCCGTAAATATCATCAGACAGCAGGTCTTCCGTAGTTCTTACAATATAGTTATCCATAAAAAATTCCCCTTTCTTTGTAATTCGTATCGTTTACAATATGCCGAAATCTATGGAAAACAAAACCTGCGGGCAGAAAACATAATCCGGCAGAACGCAGCCGGCGGCGGTGCTGCAGCCTGGGAACAATTTTGAAAGCCTGGCCGGCACTTCACTCCCGACATATTGACAAATCATATCTGTTGTAGTATGATTTATAATCATAAAGGATGATGTAGCGACTTGAAATGCGATTAGTAATAATTGAGAGTCAAGAGCAACGATTTCTATTTCTAATATTCATTTTTTTAGAGATTAAAGTATTTAATAATCCAGGCGTTGTACTGGTTTATTATTTCGTGGTATCTCGGGTCAAGGCAATATGTGTATTGAGATGTGATTATAAAGAGGTCATCTGAATGATGATGAGATTTTATAACAGTCGGGTTGAGCATATTGTAACAAAAAACAATGAGTTTTTTGAGTAGTGTGACGACACTACTCTTTTTTATTGTTATAGAATTGCGGCGTAAAACCCCGATGCTTGCGTCGGGGATGAAAGCCGCTTTTTTATATGATACATGAATACAATTAAAATATATTGTAGTCATGCATTCTATAAAAAATTTATTTTTTTGTAAAAAAATGTTTTCTTTTGCAAAAAAATCCTGCATATTATATATAGACAAAAATAACAAAGATGCATAGAAATACTATATCAGGAGGCAGGAACATGCAGGATACAAAAACCAAAGCAGACATTAACTTAATCCAGTTTCATAAGATAACAAACCGGCATGTTTTAGCGCTTGAAGCTGATATCAGTGAATGCGATAGACGCGAGCTTCTGCATATGTCAAATATCATTAGAGTTGCCGGAAACGAACTGGTTGCGGTAATGAAGAAACAATACGAACAGCTGCTGAGAACTAAAAGATACAGACGGCTTCGGGACATGTATGCCAAAGCAAAGAAAACCGAAGACAAAAAGAAGATAAGTGCAATCACAGCTGAAATGACTGAAATGCAGAAATCATATCACGTAACATGGGAATTCTGCAGAAAGTCAATGATTGAAATAAATCAAAAATACAATATAAATTCTATCTTTGCTTTATCTAAAGCTGAAGATGTATGGCAGGCAGTAGAAAAATGCTTATTCTCTGATGGTAAAGCAATTCACTTTAAGAAGTACGGGGATTATCCGGAAATCAGGGCTAAGCAGGCAAACCGCGGCATTGTTATTTCAGCAGATAATGACGGGATTAGATTGAAAATCGGGAAGACGAAACTCAGACCGATAATCAACAAACCTAAACATACAAAGGCAAGAAGAGGCAATACAATTCAGGTGCAGGAGCCACATGATATATTTGCGGAATCTGAAGCTGAAGCTGTATTAAATTACCTTTCAAACCCTGATGTTGTAGACAAGACAGCACTTGACTTATATAACAAAAAAGGTATTGTCATAGATACATTCAGACCTTGCTTCGCTTCTATTTCTTTTAAAGAGATTCGAGGAAAGATGCGTGTTTACATACACATCACAATTGAGGGAATATCAAAACCAAAATATAATAAAGACGGAACAAGACGTTATCAGTATGGCAAAGGGTTTATCGGATGTGACATTGGCCCGCAGAGCATAGCATATACATCAAAAGAAGAAGTTGGATTAAAAAACCTTGCAGAGCGCGGAGCATCAATCAAGGCCAGAGAGCAAAAAGAAGCCCGGATTTTAAGGAAGATGGACAGGTCAAGACGTGCAATGAATCCTGAAAACTACAATGACGACGGAACGGTACGTAAAGGGAAAAAGACCTGGAAGAAGTCAAACCGATACAAGAAACTTCACTCCCGATATAGAAATATCTGCCGTATTGCCGCTGAAAACCGGCATCTGGCAATCAACGAAGAAGTAAATCATATGAGAACTCTCGGGAATGTATTTATCACGGAACCAAAGAATGCGAAGAAACTTCAGAAGCGTTCTAAGAAGACAGAACGTCAGGATAAGCCATCCGTTGTTCAGAAATCTGATGGTACAGAACAGCTTGTATATAAATATAAACGCAAGAAGCGTTTTGGTAAATCTATAAAAAACAGATGTTCTGGATACTTTCAGGCACAGGCGAAAGCTAAGTTTGAAAGAACCGGTGGAGCCTATATTGAAGTTCCGGTAACTTACCGGGCAAGCCAGTATGACCATACCTGCAATAAATACATTAAGAAAGCACTTTCTCAAAGGATGTATGAATTGGCAGACGGGACACGGGTTCAGCGTGATTGGTATTCATCATTCTTAATGTACTGCATTGGTACAGACTTACAGAACATCAGCAGGTATAAATGTAAACGATATTTTGATGAATTGTATGCGAAGTATCTTGAATTAGAACAATATATAATAAACAATAAGATTACAGTAATGAACAGCGGAATTAAATTTAAATCCGCGTAACATAAACAACAGGTGGGATTGACTATGCCCTCCCCATGCTGGAAACAGTATGAAAAGCGTCCGATAATATGGCAGTCCTTCGGGATTGCCTGGACGTAAAGTGAAGATGCTCTGGCAGAGAGCTTCATCCCAAAGCCCTTGCGGTGTACGGATGTTGATAGAATGCAATCATCGGAACCCCCGCGGGCTTGCCCCGGGGAGTAGTCAGGGTAAACGATATTTTTATATACTTAAAAGACGATAGCCGTCTAATTCATGACTATTGAAATCTGGTGATACCTCGCCGTTACCGGCTCGGTACCAGAATAAATATAACGAATTCGGCGTAGCCGATGAGTTATCAAAGTCACAAGCATGCGACGGCTAATTTTATGAACAAATCTTTCTTATTTTTTTATAGAGCGCTTTCATTCTACTTCTTAACAAACACTGTCTCCGTCTCATGCACCAGCCCGAGCCGGTCTCTTGCAACCCCCTCAACATACTCATCCGTCTTCATATACTCTGCTTCATCATCAATCTCACCAGTCCTGTTCTTCTCGTCCTCCAAATCACGCTCTGCGTTTTCATACCTCTGACCATACACTGTCAGTTGCGTTTCTATCCCATGCCGCTGCACAGTCATCGCAACAAACAGCATCACAACCGTGGCCGCAACTGCCAGCATTGCTTTTTTATGCATATTTTTCCCTCCTGATTTTTTTCTTATTACAATATGCCAAATTTGCCGACAAAACTTTGCGGATTTTTCGTAGAAAAAACAAATTTTTAAAAAGTTTTACTTTTTCTGAAAAATCCTGCATACTATATATGCAAGCGAAAAAGCGCTTGTGTATACGAGCCGAAAGTGCTCAGTTTCAGGAAAGGAGTTTTTATGTGATACTGACAATTAATTTCACGGAAGGGCAGAGTTGGATGCTGCCGGATTTATCCGTGCAGAGGAAAACGACAAACGAACCCATATAAAAAAATCGTAGAAAATTTTACTTTTTTGTGAAAATCAGGAATATTATATATGCAATACAAAACAGGCTCAGCTGCGAGCCCACCTTTGTATATGTCCTGCATATACAGCGTGAGTACAGAGATAAGCTTCATCTGCTTATCTTATGGAAAGCTTAAGAGGTAAAATCCATCGTACAATATAATCGTCTTATAACCCTGCAACACGGTCATTTCCGTCGGGTGCGGAGGATAAAAAACGGTGGCGTACAGAGACGTCTAGCAGGTTCTCTTTTGGGAACCCGCCAGATTTATCTGTGCGGAGCAGTCAGCGCATACCAGGAGACCATCCCAAAAGTCCATACTCCCGGATATCCCGGAACCGCCGCCCAGCTTCTGCAGGAAGTGACTGGTATCGTAATGCAGGAACACCCTGACATGGTCGTTATATCAGTTAACGACGATAGAAAACTTTCAGCGCCGCCAGAGCATACGCTAAACGTTGAACTGGTTGAACGCTACGCAAACTAATTAAAAAAGGAGAAAAATAAAATGACAAAAAACACAAAAAACACAGATTCACTTTCAAGCATCGTAGAGAAGGCAGTTAAAGCTGCAGGGAAGTCAGCATCAAAGGCTATCGACAAGGCTGTTGATAAAGCCGTTGACGAGGCAGTTAAAATTGCAGACACACCGAAAGCAAAAGAAGTAAAGAAAAGCGTACAGAAAGTTGCTGATGAAGCAAAAAGCACAGCAGCAGACATCAAGGAGGGAGCAAAAATGATTAAGGAAGACACAAAAGAGGCAGCAAAGACAGCAAGCACAGAAGCAAAAGCCGCTGTTAAGGCTGTAAGAACAAAAGTTTCAGACGTTGTACTTGAGGTTGAGGAAGTAAACGTATCTGTAAGCGATATTGAAAAGGAAGTAAAGAAAGACGCGCTGGAGAAAGGGCTTAAGGGCGATATCAAGATTTACTTAAATATCAACGAGAAGGCAGCTTACTACACCGTAGACGGCGAGGGCGCTTCAGAATACAAGATTGACTTAACAGTGCTTGGCTAATCGCCGATTACGACCGCTGCAGAACATCCTGCGGCGGTCTTTTTTTGCCCTGCTGGCAGCGTTGCAAAAAAAACGCGGCTTCTTTTTTTTATTTTTCATATTAAATAATGGGTACACATGCAGGCGAAAAAACTGCAAATATTTTAATAAACCCAAAGGAGAAAAGTCAGGTCAACTACTCCGTCCCTAAAGGGAGCAGAGTTTGCTAGACTCCTTCCACAGTAGGTTATAGAGCTTGTGTCTCGTTCATTTGGTCCTAACGTCATCTTCCCGGAGGAAAAAGCTCCCAAACTATGCTTTAGCATGCATCCCTGGGTACACAGGATTACAGAAATCACATCGCCGGGCTGTTGGCATGCCCGTTTTTTAATTCCAGCAGGATATACCCGCCAAAAATATATTTATTTTTTAGAAAAATGAGGATTTACATCACCATTTACGTATTCGATGCCAAGAGCAAAAAGATTCATTGCTCCAATCCTATCATCATTTGAACGATATCCACATACATCGCAAACATATTCGTGAGTATCATGATTCCGGTTTTCTTTATGTATACGTCCGCATGCAGGACATCTCTGGGATGTATAGTTTGCAGGAACCTTAATCACTTTTGCTCCGGCTTCATTTGCTTTATATATCAGGAATTGCTCAAGCTGATAGAATGACCAGGACCTGAGTCCATATCTTCCGTCTGCTGAACGGTTTTTCAAATTTTCTTCACTGAAACTCACTTCTGTAAGGTCTTCAATCACAAATAGTGTATTCTCTCCATAACTGCGAACGAGTGTCTTAGATATCTGATGGTTAACATCAGTCATCCAGCGGTTTTCTCTTCCAGCCAGGCGTTTCAATACACGTTTTGCTGATTTTGTTCCTCTTGACTGAAGTTCAGCACGAACAGCCTGAAATTTATCTCTTTTCTTCATAATGTCAGACCCGCTAACAAAGCCAGTCTTTCCTTCTTCATCATATGTAGTAACTAAGAATCTGAGTCCACGGTCAATTCCAATCAAATGTTCAGTATTATCAACATTAAATGCTTTATCAGCCGCTTTTGTCATTGGAATATGAAAATACCATTCCCCGTTTAAAGAAACAATCTTGCCTGTTCCAAATTTCCAGGTTCCGTCAAAGTATTCCTTAAAATTATCAGGAAGGTCATAGTCTACATATATACGCTTTTTTAATGTGTTCAATGAGAGTTTTGATTCTCCTGTTACAGAATTATTAACAACACTGTAATCCCTGTTAAAGACAAGGTCTGCCTGCGGACGTCTGAAAGCTATTGGCCTGTATAACCAGTCCAAAGTCTTCGTAATGTAATGCCATTCGCCATTCTCATCTTTATATTTATATGGTTTCTGAAACAGCTGTTCTTTTACAGATTTGTATCTTGCCGCAGAGGTCTTTATTGCAGAAATTGTCATCTGAGATTTTAATTTAAACTTATTTCTGACTGTATGATAAATTTTTTCCTGGAGATTCATAAATCCAAGCTCGAATCCATTATTGAAAATATATTCTGAGATATAAGTGCAAGCTTCAGCATACACAGTGGTAACATCAATTAATTTCTGCACATCGTCTTTTGCCACTTTGATGTGGAGTTTCATGGTTTTAATAATATTATCATTCTCAATTTCTGTCATATATTTCACCACCTTTTATCGTTTTTCTGGCATATTTAATATGCTGAAAAAATTCAAGATGAAACGCAGAAATTGAATTTTTTTATTTTTTTTATATTTTGCTACAATATAATCTAACAGATTCAATTAAAGGTATAGTTTCTCTGCTAGATAAAAATCAATGATAATAAAACCGACCATAAAGGGTCGACGCTTCCTTTTAAATTCGGTGAACAAAAAAAAATTTATTTTGCATATTAGATAAAGAATCCGTAATGCGTTATTTTGATGCAGACATGGAAATCTAAAAAGGAGATGAAAAAAGGTGAAAAAACAATTATTCACAGCAAGTCTGTTTTTATGCTCCTCTTTTTTTGCAATGCCAGTTGCGGCAGAACCGTTATGTTCAGACATTAGTCTTGTAGCGGTTTATGAACCAGAGAAACCGGAAATCCAGGAGGAAGCAGGATATGCGGTTGTAAATCTTAATATCAGAAAGGAGCCAGATAAAAACAGTGAAGTTATAGGAAAATACCAAAAAGGAGAAAAGGTCAGTATTATAAGCGATGACGGTACGTGGGCAAAAACCGATAAAGGTTATGTATGGGGCGGATATTTATCAAAAGAGTATAAATATAACCTGCCAGTCAGAAGCGATTCGGAAAATGCCTCACGGTATGTAGGGCTTGTGTACGGTAAATTCAACGAGCTTGATGAAAAGTATATCAATATCTTACAGAAATACGATATATGCGTAACTGACAGCCCACAGATGTCATATGATGGCGATGTAAAGTCAGATAGTGGGCGTCTGATAGACGGCCTTACATGTGTAGGCAGCAATATTCATGAAATGTATCTGCGTGCAGACCAGAACGCACTTGAAACATCAGTCATTCATGAGCTTGGACATGCCATAGATTTTGAGACATTTGACCAGGGAAGATTCTATTCTGACGACCCGGTAGTGACAGACTCATATGACGCAGAGCTTCCAGCGTTAAAAGAAAAATACGACTTATCAGACATAAACACTGATACCAATAAGGAATATTTCGCCGAAGTCTTCCGTTTAAGTCTTGAAGACCCGGAAGGTCTTGCCGAGACTGCACCAAAGATTGCGGCATATATGGAACAGGTTAAGAATTCAATCTAAAAAAATAAAAAATTTTTTCCATTTTCGTTTTTTATCACTGATTTTTTTAAGCATACTATATATGATTCATAAATCAACAAAAAAAATAAAGAAAAGGAGAAAATGATTATGAACAAAACAATTTTAATGGGACGTTTAACTAGAGACCCGGAGGTAAGATATGCTGCTAACGATAGCGGTATGGCAATCGTAAGATATACACTTGCCGTTGACCGCAGACGCACTGGCAATGATGGCCAGAGCGCAGATTTTATTAACTGCGTTGCGTTTGGCAAGACTGGTGAATTTGCAGAAAAATATTTCCGCAAAGGAACTAAGATTTTAATTTCCGGACGTATTCAGACAGGCAGCTATACAAACCAGGAAAACCAGCGCATCTACACTACAGAAGTAATTGTAGAAGACCAGGAATTCGCTGAAAGTAAACGCGCTTCCGAAGAAGCTGCTGCTGCTGCTTCTGCTCCTGCACCTTCCGCTCCACAGCCAGCTGCTGCTGCACCGACTGATGCAATGCCAATGCCGGAGCCTCTGCCATTTGCAGAGGACGAGGAAATTCCTTTTAACTAAAGGATTCCGGGTCAGTTGTTAAAGTCAAAAATGTTTTACATATGACCAAAATTAAAACACATCCACCTTCGGTGGATGTGTTTTTTTTGTTTGGGTGTTGTGTATATTTTTTTTGTGTTTGTCTTTACACCGCCGGCGAAATCTCAACTCTTCCCCGTCTTGCCAGCGCAATCGCTATACTGCACAGCTCTGCAGAAGCGCATACCTTGTCAGCCGTGGAGATAATCCACGCCTCTTTGCTTTTCGGAATCGGACCAAGCGGAAACATATGCGACAAAATCGCATTCTTTTCCTTCTCGCTTAATTCAAACCTCTCTTCACTGTTCTCTGCTGCAGCTTTCGGATGATAGAATGCCTGAAACTCACCGTTCGGTGTACCGTCTTTAAAGTCATACAGACAGAAATCATGCAGCAGACCGGCTCTCGCAGCCGCAGCTGCATCGCAATGCAGCTTTTTTGCCATCAGCCAGGCCAGGTATGACACATTCAGACTATGCAGCAGCCGGTTTGTGGTGTTATGCTGTGTGTACAGTCTAAGTTTGATAAAGTCTTTGTTTTCCAGGATATCTTTAACAGTTTCGTAATATTCCCTGGAAACGTCTTCTGAAATTTTTATTCTCATTATTTTTGCCTCTTTTTTTTAGATTTTTTCGGGATACATTCCCGAGCTGATATTTTTCAGCAAAAACAATATGCTAAATTTTTAAAAAAACAACACGCAAATTTTGCGTGTTGTTAAAAAAAGTTACGCCGGGCGTGTTCTCAGTTCTTTTCTTAATGGACATTCGCCAATCTTACAGTACAGCGCGTTCATCTGGCTGCACTCCGCCGGGGTCTCACCGTCTCTTGCACAGAAATACTGGCATGAATGGTCTGCCCTGTTGTCACCCATCTCATCAACATTATTGTTTAATTTTTTCACACGGCTGATTGCCGCATCAAGCTCCGCATTAAGGGCTGCCTCATCAAGCCCAATCATTTCTCTAACTGTCATTTTTTCTCCTTTCTGCGAAATGAGTTCGCAGGTAAATTTTTTATGTTGCAGAAGCACTGTTTTGCTTCTTTTGCTGTTATTTTTATGAACATTCGTTCTGCTTGGTTTTGTTCTTCCATCCTGTCAAGGACTTTTTTGCAGCAGTTGTAACTATTGACATATTTCGCATGTCTGCAGTCTTGCCGGTCTTTTTCCATTGCATACAGCGCAGAAGTGGAATCCGCAAGCTGCGTGTATATACGGCATACGTTTACAAGGATTTCTGTATCGTCAGGAAGCGATAAGACATCATTTCCTGACAGATACAGTCTTGCAAGCCGGCAATGCATGATTGTATATATGTTACTTTCCTGCATGTTTTCTTTTTTATTTTTCAGAGCTTTCTTTTTCAGTGTTTTCTTCCTGCTCTCCATCTTTATCAGCCTCATCAGTATCGCCGTTCTCTCCTTCGGCATTGCTGCTTTCACTTTCTTCTTTGCTATCTCCGGAAGAGATATCGACATCGCCGACATCACCGCCATCATCAGCTGTCACGTCAACAGTTGTACTGCTGTCGTCACCATCAACGGTTGTGTTCGCGGTTGTGTTGTCGTCTGTCTGCTTTTCAGTGAATACCTCATTCTTATCTGTCTTGATGGAGTCCCAAGCCATTTTATTTACGATAACCTGGCTGTCATCTTTCCAGCCGTCAACGGTATCTTCGTAGAGGTCTGACTTTCTCTGACTGATGACTGAATCTTTATGGCTTTCAGTTGCCTCCTTATCGTTTACGGCTTTCATATACAGTACAACGATGTTACCGTCCTTGTTTTCGTAAGTGTCACACTCGCCGTCTTTCAGTTTCTCGGCATTTTCAATCATGGTTTTGTCATAATCATCATATTCCGGGTCGTTTGTTGTGAAAGTAACGGTCTGGGCTGTTAACTTTGCATTGCTTGCAGCCGTCTCAAAGTCCGTGCTGTCTTTCATAGCATCAACAAGCTCTTTTGCTTTCTTCTCCGGGTCATCAACTTCTTTTTTATAAACGATTGCATAATTGAATGTAGTCTGGCCGGCTTCCTCATCGGTTACTTCCGTGTCAGCCTCTTTGATAATCTGGGCTCTCACTCTCTCCTCAATTGTCCACAGCCTTAAAACGTTTGAAACAGATTTCTCGCTTGCATGCATAGCCTCAGCACTCTGGTCTGAATTATCCTGCATAAATTTCTTTGCAGCTTCATCACATTTTTCCTGGTCTTCGTCAGTAAACTCTACATCATATTCATCCTGATTTACTTCACTTAAAATCATTGTCTTTAAGGTATCCAGGGATTCGCCTTTGAACTGCTCGCCGTATGTGTCATACTCTGCATCATCGCCCGGCACTGCCTCAGACCATACGTCATCAGAAGCTCCGGCATTAGACTGGCTTGACAGGGAACTCATATAGCTGTAAGCTTCTGCCTGCATGATTCGTAAATATGTACATGCTGTCGCATAATCAATCTTTAGCTTGTCACCATTCTTGTCTTTAACAGACATGACGATATCGCTGTTTTTGTATACTTTTTCTTCCTTTTTTCCGCATCCGGCAGCACTCACAACAAGTACGGCGGCAAGTGCGGTAATTCCAAGTTTCTTAATTTTTTTCATTATTTTTCCCTTTCTTATTTCGTTGTTACAAAATCTGCTGAAACATAGCCCTCAGTGCCATTTCTTGAAATCTTATACCATCCGGGATGTGAAGTCTGGTCTTCAAGTACTGTCAGCTGTACGTCTTTACCAATCATTCCGATTACGGTAGATGACTTATCGGGGCTTGTCCTGAAGTTTACAGTGTCATTTGTTGCATATGTAGCTGCCGGGGCTGGAGCCTCTGCCGCAGGTGTTTCCGGAGCGGGGGTTTCAGCTGCAGGTGTTGCGGCTGCAGGTGTTTCCGGGGCCGGAGTCTCAGGAGTCTCAGCTGCTGGTGTCGCTGCTGCTGGTGTTGCTGCTTCTGCCGGTGTTGGTTCTGCTTTCTTTTCTTCTTTTTTCACTTTCTTTTTCGGCATTTTTGTTGGTGCCGGAGTCTTAGTTGGCTCTTTTGTCGGTGCTGGTGTACTGGTTGGCTCTGGTGTTGCTGTTGGTGTCGGTGTAGCTTCTGCCTCCTCAACCTCAGCATCAAGGTTATCCATATAGTCAGACACACTGTCAACATTGACTTCATACACCGGCGTCTCCGGCTGCGGAATGAATGTGTTTGCAATAGAATACCCTGACCATCCAAGCAGTGCGATAGCGGCGATTGTTACACCACCAATCTCCAGCTTGTCAATCATTTTTAAATTTTCTTTTTTTCTCTTATTTTTAGGTTTATATAATTTGTTACCCATTTTCTATATCCTTTCTGTATATTTTTTACAGCCCGTCTTCGCCCTGTTCCAGGTCAGGTCGTCCCATAACCCTCATCATGTCATCATGCAGAGCGCGTACGATTGGTTCATTTAAAATCTCCCTGGCATTGTCAAAGACCGTCTCAATATCATTTATAAAAGCAGCTGTCACGACCGGAGGCCGCTTGATATTAGCCATTTTTACAGAGCGCTTATCCCTGTAAATACCTACATTATATTTATGTGTATTGATTTCTTTAAGTAATGGCAGATTGATTTTATTCTGTTTCATATTAAAGAACGCAAGCCCGGTGTCTTCTGCATCATTCATTGCTGAATGAGCACGTCCCTCGGCCCCGTGGTCTACATTGCATATCCGGCAGATATCCATAAGCGAAAATACATAATGCAGTTCAAGCTGTTTCTGAAATTTCGGGTATATGTTATATATCATCTTGATGGTCTCATAAATGCCGGCATCTGCACCGTTCAGCTTTGCGGTCGTCCTCATCTCTATCGCATCGGCGTTGCCGAATGCATATGCTCTTTTGAGGTTATGCTTATCCAGGAATTCACGAAATTCTTTCATGGCATCATTGAACCGGATGCCGTTTTCATTTAGAACTTCCTGTGTGATTCCGGTTATTTTTTTACATCTTTTTGTTAGTTTGTGTCCTTCCTTAAGCCGGCAGAAACGCTGAAACGTGTCAACTACTTTCCCGTCCTGAAAGACAACCGCTCCAATCTCTGTTATCTCCTGGTATCCGTCATTCTGGTCTGCGTAACTTGTCGCGTTAAATTCCGTATCAAGGAAGCATATCTTTTTATTTTCCATCCAAAAGGTGCTCCTTTTTCTCCTTTCAATTTTATTTACAAAATCAATATGCCGAATCCGAACAAAAATTTGTCACTTTTTTCGGAAAAAATTTAAAAAAATTTGCACAAAAAAACAGGCGCGTATTTCACGCAGCCTGCTGTCTTTTCTTTTTAAGATGTTTAATCCTGCACAGAAGGTTGATACCGTCTGTGTTTGGCCTATATATATTATCTTCCACGAGGTCAAATTCGCTCATCGAATTCTCCCGTGCCCGCATGGTCTTCCCTTCCTTTTCATAGTATAAAGATACTGGATAAAGGCCGAGAGCCATGAATTCCTTGTCGTTCGCCATTCCTACATTTCTAAGTCCTCCGCATGTATCAAGAATTTCATCCTCATACATATTTGAATCAAGGTCACAAAGATATGTTACCTGGACAAACTCTTCAGTCTCTGGCTCTATGAGGCAGATACTTCGCATTTCCAGATATTTATTCATTTTACATTTGCCTCCTGTATGTTTTAATGAGAAGAAGGCTGAGTTGCAGCAGCACTCTTATTTGCCCATTCTTCATCTTTAGCAATTTTATATAATCGTGCTGCATTCATATCTTCAAATGTCCTCATCTGAGCATTCAGAATGTGGTCTAACCAAAACCATTCATTCATAGTCATAGGGAAGACATTCTTTATTTCTTCTTCTTTTTCTTTCGCCATTACATTAAGCAATCCGTTTTCACGCTTAATGACTGGGGCAAAATAATTCTTGATTTCAATTTCAATAGGCTTTTCTGAGCCTGGAATCCATGAGATTTTTACTTCATAGACAAACGTTTTGCCGTTCTTATTTTTTCGTCTGATAAGAGGCCTCATTCCTGATTTGTAAATCTCGTTATCGGTTCTTTCCATCGGCTGGCTTGGTGCAGACTGTGCAGTCAGCTTACCGGCATCAAACAGCCTTAATGCCTCATTGATGGCATCTATCTGAACCTGATTCCTTGGATACTGCGCTAAATGTTTTTGCAGCCAATCTACCTGATTCAGCAGCATCTTTTTATTCACATTTGGATTTTCCAATAACGCTCCGGCAGGGCTCTTACCTTTTAGCGTCCCCGCGCTGATAATCGTTGTGTATGCAATATTATTGGATAAATCCTCTGCATCAGATACCTTTTCAACTGGCGCCGGCATTGGCATAAATCTTGAAAAATTTTTCATTTTAACGGTTTCCAAAATCTCCGGAATTGCGCTTGCCGGAATATTTGATGTTGTTGCCTTCTTATCAGCATTTATGATAACGAATTTAAACCGGCTGAAAGTACTATGATGTAGTGTCAGCGGTTCGCTGCCATCCTTACACTCCGGCGCTGTTAATTCGTTTAATACAAAAAATGTCTGTCTTTGCTGAAGGCAAAAACATTCTTTCGGGTTTTTTAAAATCATCTCAAAAAAGTCTCCTTTCTTTGCTGTGCTTATTTTTATGTTTGCAAATTTAATATGCCGGATTTTTTCCGACACAAAAAAGCACCGCGGATTTTTTCGCGATGCTGTGACTGGTTATTTTGCGGCTGCCTTTTTGTTCAAGGCGCGAAGATATTCAATTTGCTCCTCGTCGTCCATGGCTCGTTCATAATCAGACTTTGATTTTGATGAGTAAGCCAACAGGCTACACATTGTTAAGGCTGCCACTGCAGCAAAAATAATGATTGCTGCTACGATAACGGTTTTTGTTAAAAGAAACGTCATAATAAATTCCCTCCCTTAATGGAAATATTTTGTTTGCAAGTTTAATATGCTGAAAAAATAAAAAATAAAAATAAAGAGAAATAAAAAAGAATTAAAAAGAAGCAAGAAGAAAAGCTAAAAAACAAGCAAAAAAGATAAAACGCACTTGCGTGCGTCTTATCTTTTAGAGTTCCATCACAATGATATCGCGAGCTATGCTCGCTGTATCAGACGCGGGCGGGGTTTCCGCCCGCCGATAATAATTACAAAGGAGGTTCGTTATGAGAAATAACTACTTAACTTACAATAGCGAGTATCCGGCTCGGTACATACGCCCGGCACTGTGTGCCGTGCTGTTACATCATCATACATTTTCCAGAATTAAAAGAAGTAACCAAGCCATCATCCCTTGCGGGACTTGCCGCTATTACATATATCCCAAAAAAATCGAGTAGCTGTCACGGTAAATCAGAAATCCCATATTGCCCGGCCGAACCGGCAAACTGAGCGCGCCTTCAGTATAAAACATGCCTTCTTATCGCCACCGATACAAGGAACTACAGCCTTTTTAACACAAAAGAAGAAGTAACCGTAAATATAATGTATATACGCCTATCTTCGCTCCGCCAAACCAGGTTTGGTTACGCAGACTCAGCGTTCTGTCTTTCATTTTCTTTGCCGATTTTTTTGTTCATATGTGATTGACCGACGGGCAACCAGAGGTTGACCGCGGCTTCTTCGCGAGGCCAAATTCGCCTCGCAGGACTAACACTATCCCTCTATCCCCTGTTACGGGGATTACCTTAAAAAAAATATGCTATGCAACAATTTTTGCCGTTGCGGACACCTCCCCGTTTTTTATCGGGTACACGGCCTTAAACATTTTATACATACAAGGTCTTTTGCATGCAACTCCATATGTTTTTAAATTTTATGCTGACATATGTCAGGTACAAGATTTCTTTTATCTTGTTACATATATAATATGCCGAAAAAATATAGTTTTTGATGAAAAAAAGAAAAATTTTTATTTTTTTATTCTCTGCGCTTACATCCGACGGACAATTAAATACGTAAATCTAAGTGATACGTATTTAGATTGGCCGCGGTTTTACGCGCTACTCTGATAATATGCTAAATAATTTAAAAAGTGTAACGCTTTTTTTATTTTTTTTAAAAAAAATTTTTTATTATTTTTTTTGTGCCCGCCGGACGATATGCCGCAGGACGCGGCAGCCACTCGCCGGCCATTTTTTCAGGCAAAGCGGGCATTGGATTGGAGGTATAGACGAAATCGCGAGCTGTGCTCGCGTATGCCAATCGGTTCCTACTTCCGCTGGCAAATGTAATAGATAAGATAAGATTGGAGGTCTTATCCCCGGCCATTCAGCCGGTTATATTTAATATGCCAAATAATCCAAAAAATGTAACACTTTTTGCAAAAAAAATCAAAAAAAACAGCCCCGCATTTTCGCAGGGCTGTTATCTTTCATTATTTAAAAATTACTCTGGTATTATATGTAACGCCGGTTACCATATTCTGGAATCTCAGCATTAAGATATAATTTCCCTTGCCGCCGCGCGGTTTGATATTGCCGTAAGCATTGATATACTCAATCTCAGCGCCGGCTTTATTCACAGCACTTGCATAAGCAAGCTTGAAACCTCTGTTCGGGGTCACAATCAGCTTTCCGCCTTTTTTGTACTTGTTATAACTTAAAGAAACGGTGTCACTCTTCTTGAAATTCTTATTTGAAATTTTTGCATTTCCGATTTTCATAGAAGCCACAGGGTTCTGATATTTTACAACAGTAATTTTTCTTTTCAGAACAGTTTTTCCAGCTTTGATTGTAACTGTTGTTTTGCCGACAGCCTTTGGCTTAAAGTAATACCATACCAGGCTGCTGCCCTTCTGTTTGTAAGTAGTCACGCTTCCAACTTTGCTATTGGCATTAGTGATTTTTGCCTTACCTTTCTTAGCCGGGGTGGCGCCAAGATAGACATCTTCGTCTTTCATCTTCACCTGCTTTGCAACCACGATTGACACATTTTTCTTTTTCGCAGTTGCCGCAGCCGCAGCAGAAACACCTTCCGGTACCTCTTCAGCTACAGGAATATCCTCAGCCGCAAAAGCCGGAATTACAGCAGTTGCTACCATCGCAGCAGCCATCACCGCAGCAAGCACACCTCCTACAATTTTTTTGAAGTTAGCTTTGTTTGTTTTCTTCATTTTTTTGCCTCCTGTCTTTTTTTTAAGATATTATCAATATGACAAATCCACGCAAAAAAGAAACGTTTTTTTTTGCATTTTTTTTATTTTTCTTCCCAATCAGGGAATGGCTTTGGATTGTCCTTCTTTTCCTGCTTCTTCGGTTCAGCTGCAGGTTCTTTTACAGGTTCTTTTTCAACCTTTTTTCTTTCTTCTCCACCAATCATACGGCAGAGCTTTCTGATATCCGGCAGCAGGTACTTGACCGCAGCAATCGCGATGATTACCAAACACACGGTCTGAACTTTAATGTATCCCATTTTTAATTCCTCCTTTTTGTTGTTTTTTTTGTTACATATACAATATGCTGAATTTTTTTAGAAAGAGTACAAAAAAAGAAATCCCGTGGAGGGATTTCTTGGCGTGACATTAGAAAACATCGATATCCTGAATCAGTGCTTCCGCAGCTGACTGAAGGTTAGAAGCTTCTTCTGTATTACGACCTGACAGCATTTCAAGCAGCGCGTCATATTTTGACATCAGCTGCTGCATATCAGCACGAAGTTCAGCCACAAGCTCTGCGTCTGTTAACGGAGTGACGCTTGCCGGAACTTTAACGGTATCTGAGGACACCGGAGATTCTACTGGAACCGGAAAATATTTTCTGAAATTTTCCCAGTTGAAGATAGCCTTACTTCTTACAGGTATCTTTCTGATGACTTCGTCCATATGGGCAATTGCAAATTCGTCATATCCATAAGCACTCTGCCTTCCTCGCTTGTTGTTTACAGCGACCATTTTGCGATGGCTGTTGATGACCTCACGCTCATGATAGAATTTTCCTCTGATGAAATTGGAACAGATACCACGTGAATATACGTATTCCAAAAGTGTCATATATCTTTCTGGTTTTAATTCTGTCTTCTTTTCCTCAGCTTCTTCTAGCGCGATATCGTTTGCCATAGAAATATCATCTTGAACTTTAGCGGCCTTTGCAGACTTTAATGAATTCGGAAAATGTTTTTTAAAACTATCCAAATCAAAAATAGATTTGCTTCTTACGGTCATTTTTCTGATGACATCATCCATATGAGCAATTGCAAATTTATCATATGCATAAGCTTCATGTCTTCCGCGTTTGTTGTTTACAGCGACCATTTTGCGATGGCTGTTGATGACTTCACGCTCCTGGTAAAATTTTCCACTAGCAAAGCTGGAGCAGATGCCTCGTGAATGCATATATTCCAGCATTGTCATATATCCTTCAGGCTTAGGTTCAGCTTTTTCTTTCTTTGTTTCCACGATTACAGCTTTTTCAAAGGTGCAGTATTTGTCAATGAAAGCTCTGTATTTCTTATGACTGACTATGCTGCTTTTTCTTACATATTTGTCATACATACTATCAGCTAAAGCACTAATGAAAACTTCGTCAAAAAAGTATGCTTGGCCTTCATTAGAAATGCGGTATACGTTTTTTGGATACTTAAGCATCAATGTTTCAGCTCTGCACAAAATCGCAGACTCCTTAACGCCGCTGATATTTGCGATACCTTTAACACTATACACTACGTTTCCTTTGTACAATCTTTTTTCGTTTGCCATAATTTCTTTTCCCTTTCTTTATCATGCGTGTTAACGCAATTTTTAATTACGTATTTAATATGCAGATTCTTCATGAACGCAAAAACCCCGCCGCAAGGATTGTATCCAGGCGACGGGATTTCTTAACAAAGAAAGGAATTACGACGGCGAATCCGTCTTATGTACTGAGGAAATGCTTTTTCCTCATCTCTTGTATATATTATACCAGATTTTCCGGCGGGCGCAAATTTTTGTCGGATTTTTTATCAGCCTATTCTTTATCGCATACATCAACAACGAAAGCGAATGCACTGCGGTAAATTTGTACTGTGCTTTGCGTATCTGTATTTAATAAGATTTTTTGTACAAAAAAAAGACGGCAAAGCCGTCTTACTTACCTTTTTTATTAGACAAATGGAGCAGAAGCGCAACCATTCCGACAATTGCAGTGTATGCCAGAATGATAATTGCTCTCTTAATTAAGACCCATCTTGTTCATCCATACAACCGTGATAAAAAGTGCAACCATGGCAACTACAATAATCAATGCAACCATGGCAACTACAATAATCAATGCTGCCATATTCATGGCAACTACAACAATTAACGATGCCATATTTCTTAAAAAATTTTTCATATTTTCTTCCCCTTTCTTTGTTTAACACTGCAGTATTTTTTAACTGCAAAAATTTTGTTTCGAATTTAACATGCCATTTCCACACAAAAACAAAAACCCCGCCGCAATGATTACATCCAAGCGACAGGATTTCTTAACAAAGAAAGGAATTTCGACGGCGAATCCGTCTTATGTACCGAGGAAGTTGTTTTTCCTCATCTCTTGTATATATTATACCAGATTTTCCGGCATACGCAAATTTTTGCCGGATTTTTTCAGCAAAACAAAAGCCCCGGATTTTTTCCAGGGCAAAATGCATTTTTCAAGCCAAATCTTTCAGCTTTTCACTAATTACTTCTTTCGCATACTCATCATCTTCTGCTTCCGCATCAAGATATACAACTTCTCCGGATTCAGAAATCTTCGCGATTACCTCGCCTTCTTCGTTATCATCTCCTGTTTTCCAGGCATCCACGAGCCAGTATTTTTCTTCCTCATCAAAGAAATCGCACCGGATTTCAGTCCACTTGCTCTTCCTTCCGGTTCTCTCGTTCAGGAGTTTTCTGATTTCTTTAACTATCCCATGAACTTCAGCAGCCTCTCCTTTCTCATATTTTTCGTATTCTTTTTCGCTCTGCTCGTTCATGTTCGCAAAGTTCAGCCAGCCGATAGTGTCAGTATAATAGCAGCCAAGGATGTTTTCACAGATATCGTCTGCCCGCAGGTTTTCAAAATGTACCATGCAGCCAGGCAGGTTTTCATCCAGAATATAGACATCGTAGTCTGAAATTACAAAAAGAAATGTTCCTTCGCCTTCTCTGTCATACATTACGGCAGCGGCGCCGGTCTGGAGATAAGTCAGACACATTTTTAATGTATCATACATTACATCTGTAAGATAACTTAACGCTGCATTGAATTCCTTCTCTTCGTCTGCAAGATGGAAATTGCACCATCCGTGTTTTGGGGCTGATAAGATATCTTTTTTAATCATTTTTGCCTTCTCCTTTCTGACGTTTTGTAGCCTGCCATTGTTTGAACTCTTCGTAGTCATCTATAACAAAGTGATATACTTTCTTGGCAAATGGTACAACGTAGTTTTTAACGACAAAAAACTGAACCATCAGCAATAAGAAGCTTCCGATTGTATGACCAATTACGTAAATTGTTTCAAAAGTACTCATATCTTACTCCTTTCTTTACCAGATATCTGGTCTTCGTTCACATATGCTTCCAGATGTAGCTGCACATCGTCAGCATTGCAGAAAAAGCATTTTCCAAGTCTTTTTCTCTTTTCTCTTTTTGCTTCTTTTCGTATTCTTCCAGTTTCCGAATCTGCTCCGGGGTTAACGACCGGCGCCATTCGTTGTAACTGTATTCCGAGAACCATGAAACCGCATCCCATCCAAGGATACAGTACCATTTTCGGCGATTACATTCAGCTTTCCAGGCCATGCTTATTCCTCCTGTACATCTCTGCCTTCCGCAAACGGCTTAACCATCACTTCTTCCACAAGCTCCCCGAATGCATTTTGTACAGGGATGCTTTCTGGAAACTCCTTCCATGCAGTGTCAGCCAGTTCTTTCAGTTTCTCGAGAGTTTCAATAACCTTAGCTTCATTAAAGGCATCATCACACGCTGCGTGCAGCTTGACGCTCCCTCCTGTCAGTGAAAAGGCAGCTTTTCCGTGCCAGTCAGGACGCCGAATCCAGATTGTGTACCCGATTTTTCCATTTCTCCAGCCGTCAGAGCTGATTCTTTCATCGATATCCCACCATCCGGAATCGATAAACGCTTTTTTTAAGTCTAATATTGTCTGCATTTTTTTGCTCCTTTCTTTTTGTTTTTACATATCCAATATGCAGGATTTTTCGCTGCAAAAAAAAGCACCACGCAAAAAACGTGGTGCAAATATCAGGCATATTCTTTTTTCAGTATCTCCAACGTTTCGCATGTTGCCAGCATATGCCGCGAAGCATATTTTAACGAATCTATGTCGTCGTGTGTTGCAATCATGTATTGCAGTTTTCGTACCTGTTCCCTTCCGGCTTCAATTGCCGCACGGGCGAAATCGGCATCAATGTCTACATACACGCCAGAGCCATCAGTATTTTGCTGAAATTCTCCGCAGAACTTAGTTTTTGCGTCCAAAAATCTTTTCAGCCGCTTATCGCTTACCAAGGCTTCCGGGAATGACGGGTCGCCAATCTTAGCTGAAAAGTTAACTTTTCCATCGCTGGGACATTCAACCTTAACTTCAGCCGTCGCGTATCGGTCATATACATCAGGGAAACCAATCCCTTCCATTACGATATTGTCGAACGGGTTTGGGATGCCAGGTTGAAACTGAGCCGGCGGCAGCGCCCGTTTGTATATCATCTTTACGGTAATAGTATCGTCCAGCATGGACTTAATCTCGTATTCAGCCTTCTCGCCAAAAATTTCGTTAAATCTGTCCAAGAAACTATCCAAATCATATAAATCGGTCATCTTCGTCTTCTCCTTTCCTTCTTACAGCGTAGAATCAGCCAGCCATACCTTTTGTTTGATATCCTTACCGCATCCGACAAAGTGTAACACAGCGGCAATTCCGTCTTTCGGCTGCCGCAAAGTCAGCAGGCAATTTTCGGTTTCATTGATGTTTTTTAAAAGCTGCTTCTGTCCATCAGTCATTTCATCGCATTTTTCGGTGATGTAACATTCAGTTGTATATTGCTCCAGGCTGTCCTTAATAATCTGCATACCTTCCAGGTATTTTGCAGGCATGCCAAGCCCAATCAGTTCCTCCTCACTTTTAACATATACCAAATCTACCAGCATCGCGCATGCCGGGATTCCCGGGACAACAATATCTCCATTATCGTTAACAAAATCCGGGCTGATGTTGCTAAGCATTACAAAAATCGCATTCGTTCTTTCGGTTGGGATGCACCCCTTCAGAAAGAACCACATTCTTTCGTTTTTGTCTTTAGTTAATAATTCTTCTGTGTTCAATTTGCTCATATTTTTTCTCCTTTCGGTCTCTGTTGTATTTTATACATACAATATGCCGGATTTTTCAGGAAAAAAGAAAAAGCCGCGCAAAGCGCGCGGCTCAATAGCCTCAACCATGATTAGGATAGTAAGCGGGAATCCTTGGCAATTTAATTACCGAGATGAAAGCGTTTGAAATAGTAAAAAATATTGCCTGCAACTTTTTTAAATCTTCGCATTTTTCATGCGGAGATTTTTTTAATTTTTTCAAAAAAATAATTCGCTAAAAATCGTCCCGCCTTGAATTTTTTCAGCATATTAAATATGTAAGAAAAATACATCAGACGAGGAGGTGGATTGGATGCCAAAGGCACGTAAGAGAAAAGATACTCAGTTTAATAACAAGATGTCCAAGTGTGTTTTCCTGTATGGAGAGCCGACTAATGACAAGACAGCGAAAATCAGAAAGATGCAGTCTGAGTTTGTAAAGCTTATCAATAATTACATAAAAGCATTAAATGACAATTCTGAAGTAACGCTCCAGCTTGTCAAATCTGACAATAAAGACAGCCAGATGCGAGCCTTTGAAAAAAGTATACGGCCTGAAAAAGTTAATGCAGCATACTGTCAGAATGCGTTTGATATGGCAGTGACTCATTTGGCTAACCGGCTTGACAATATCAGGCTTGATATGTGCAGGGAATGCAAAAGTATCTTCACCACATCAAAAGTATTATTTGCAATGTCAATTGATGGAAAAAGCAAGGCGGAGATGATAACAGCTATGCAAGACATTGCCAAGAGTGTCAAGCCAAAGAAAGATACTTCTTTCTATGATGGCTGTGCAGAGGAGTTGAAATCAATTGAAGATTCTGAATTTGAGTTCATACAGCAGGAATTCCGTGTAATTTACAACATGGTATCATGTGAGTACAAAATCCCATACGTTACCCGCAGCCAGATTCCGCTGGATTCCAGAATTATGACGATTGAACCGTCGGAAAATATTGAAGCTCCGTATGTAATCACAATTTCAAACATGCTTGATGTCAGAGGAGATAAGATTGTAGTTCCATTAAATACAACTAAACACTCCATCCATAAGATTAATACCCGCAAAATGGCCGGTATGGTGTCCATATCCATGGATATCCAGAAATGCCTGAAGGTGGATTGGAGCTACAAAAACTGTGTATCACAGCCAAAGACATCTAAAATCATAGGTGTTGATACCGGTATCTCGGATGCCTTTCATACATCTGAAGATAAGGCTATCGGTTCCATGAGCCCTGTGATTGATTTTTATAAAAATGACGTAGAGAAATCTTTTGCGTCATTATCAGATATGCGTAACAAAAAGAGAAAAATTAGCCATTACCTTAGACGGCATGAAAATCTTCCTGAGGATGTGAGACGTTCTCTCATCCAGAAGATGGACAGGCTTGACCAGATGATTCAGAAGACTGAAGCCCCGCACCGCAAAAACAGACGCTATTACGGAATGCTTGAACATGAGATAAAATCCAGTATAGACAGCTATATCAAGTCAATTAACCATGAGACATTGACAGTGCTGGAAAAGCTTGATATCAAAGAATTCAATAACAGCCGCAAGGCTAATGGAAAGAGGTCTATGTTTGCGAGAGGACAGCTCCAGAAAAAACTGATGGAGACGTTAAACTGGAAGGGATATGACTTCAAAGAGATAGAACCTGACTATACGAGCCAGTGCTGCCCGGTATGCAGTTATACCGATAAGGCAAACAGAAATAGTAAGAGTTTCAAATGCCAGTGCTGCGGATATGAAGCAGATGCAGATTATGTCGGGGCATTGAATATCAAGGCAAGAGCTGAGGATAAGGAAATCCTTGATGTGTGTGAAAAGTATAAATACAACCATGACGAAATGCAGAAGCATATCAAAATGATATATCATACACGAAATGAAAAATACAAAGCAGCAGCAGGGGAAGCTATGCAGCAGAGCGAGAACTCCGGTTCTCGTGACGCTGCATAGTGGAACCTGCTCACAGGAATCCCGGCGTGTCCTGCTATGGCATGTTCATAGCCGGGCCTCTGGAAAGGGATACATCGTGTATATATGCTTGCATATATATTGGTTGTATTTCTCAAAGATAAAGGTCGATTGCGTTATTTGAGTATCCTTCGGGATGCTCAGTAATTCAATTGCCGAGGGATTCACAATAAGCAATATGTATCAGCCATCCTTCTTTGCGGATATCGCGTCCGCATCCCACAAAAGAAATTGCGACTCTTACTGAAACAATATCTTCTGGCTTCTTTAATGATACAGCCCAGACGCTTCCTGTCTCGAACTCATCCAGAAAATCCTGTTGCTCTTCTGTTAAATCGTTGTAATCATCAAGGATACAGCACTCTGTAAAATACGGAGTGTAACACTCTTTCTGAATTGCGAAATACTTTTCGTACGGCTTTGTCAGGGACATTGACAACAGCTCTTCTTCGCTCTTTTCGAAAATCAGGTCTGTTATCATCGCACAGTACGGCACGCCGTTAATCGTGATATTTCCGTCTTCATTCTCATCATCGATATCAAAATCGCCCATCATTACAAGGACGGCATCTTTTCCGTCATATGGAACGCAATCATCCAAAAAGCTCCACAGCTGGTCTTCTGGAGACATTGTAAGCATTTTTGCAACTTCCGGGTCATTGAGTGGATTGAGATTTTTATTGTTTTTCATAGTATTTTTCCTTTCTTTGTGTGAAATTTTTATTTGCAAAAATAGTATGCAGAAAAAATACCATGTGGGAAAATTGCTGTTCAGTTATATCTCGCTTCATACCTTTTTCTGTCCAGCGTCAGCTTCTTTAACCCATCTGTAAAATCCTCTCTCAAACAGTCACACACCGCAACCGGTGTCATCTCATCTACCGCATTATCCAGTAGACATCCATTGGAATCAATTAACACATACGAGGCCTTCATATCCGGCTCTACGACAATCTTCCGTCTTGCTGTCTCTGTCCCTGCTTTCGCTCCCGCTCTCACTTCTTTTCCAGCTTCTTTTTCTTTTTCTTTATTTTTCTCTCTATTTCTTTCTACAAACCTCTCGAATTCTTCATCCGAAACCTGAATATCCAGGTTTGAGAAGCTGCCATATTGAAACGGCTTCATTCGTAAGATTTTCCACCGGTCAGCGGCGATTTCGTCAATAAAGTCAGACATCACTTCGTCTTTATTTAATGCTGAAACGACGGTGTTAATCTTAATCCGGCATCCAGGCGCATACTTCCGAATCAGCCCGCAGAGCTCCACAATCCTGCCGGCAGGTATTGTTTTTCCGTTTCTGTCGCACCTTCCAATCTTTCTGTTTGTTTCATCGTTAATACTGTCCACAGAAAAGCCGATTGTCTCGTACAGCCCGGCATAATTCTTAATCCATTCTTCGTCCATCAGCGAGCCATTCGTAATCAACGAAATCTTCACTCCTTTATTCCGTATATATTTCACCAGCTCCACCAACCCCGGATACAACATCGGCTCGCCTCCGGCGATATTAAATTCAGTTACATCAGCTCCGGCAATGCAGTTGTCCACGATTTTCTCCCAATCCTTCACCGGCAGCAGCTTTTCCGTTCCAAACTTAGAAAAACACTGCCGGCATTTAAAATTACACGTCTCCAGAATATGGAGGTTGATTTTGTATTTCTTTTTCAATGTTTCTTTCCTCTTTTTTTTGTTATTTGTTTTCTACATATACAATATGCAAAAAAAACAGCGAAAAGTTTCGCTGTTTTGTGATACCCTTAGGTTTCTGATTCTTTTTCTTCGCTGTCTTTTTCTGGTTCTTCTTCTTGTTCTTTTATGGATTCTTTTTTCTCATTGCTTTCGCTGCCATCGCTTTCGTTGTCATAGTCTTTACTGTCATCGCATATGACAACAACGGACAGTCCTATCGGCAGAGCCAGGAACACAGCTCCGCAAAACGCCATCAGTCCGGTGCTATTTGTCGTCAGTACAAAGACCAGGAACGCAATTCCGAAAATGACAATTTTCATCCATGCATCGGTCGTGAATTTGCCACTGCCGATAAATTTGTAAGACAGCACCGTTGAAACAATTAATATGATTGTCACAATCAGCAATACAAAGGCAATTAAAAGCATCACCGCTGACGCGATAGCACCGGTGCCGGATACAATCCCGCTGAAATCAGTTCCATCAATCATTAGTCTTTCCGTTGAGTTTTTCCCAACCAGCTGGCCCAAAACCGCAGCCATAGCAAACATCCAAAGATTAAAAATGGTTACTAACGCCGCATAGATTGTCATCATGATAGTTGACACAAGAGATAATGTTTTTTTTCTTTCCATATTTATCGCCTCCTTTATTTTTTTGTCACATATATAATATGCAAAATTTTTTGTATTTTCAGTTAGCTATTTTCTTCTGGTTCTTTTATGGTTTCTTTTTCAGCTTTTTTTATTACTTTTGGCTTTTCTTCGTTATCATCACTGTCATCGCAAAGAACAACAACAGACAGTCCTATCGGTATAGCCAGGAATACAGCTTCACAAAACGCCATAAACCCATAGTTGTCTGTTGTGAACACGAATCCAAGGAGTGAGATTCCAAAGATTACGATTTTCATCCATGCATCATTCTTAAACTTACCGCTACCGATAAATTTGTAAGACAATACCGTCGCAACAATAAGCGTGATTGTAAGAATCAGCAATACAAAAGCAACCACAAGTATCATTGCTGACGCAATAGCGCTGGTGCTGGATGCAAGCGGGCCGAGGTCAGTGCCATCAACCATCCAGCCCTTCGTCAGGCTGCTGCCAGACAGATGACCGAAAACTGCAGCAATGGCGAATATTCCGAGATTAAGGATGGTTACCAGTGCCGTATAAATAGTCATCAGGATTGTTGATGTAAGAGATACAGTCTTTTTCATGTTTATCACCTCTTTTTTGTTTATTTTTTGTGCTACATATACAATATGCAAAATCTTCAGAAAAAAATGCCGGCATTTTCTGCCGGCATATTGTTATCGAGTTGTGGAGAATTTAATGGAATCAAGCAATTCCTGTTTCGTTTCATATAAGTCTTTTAACAATACAGATGTACTGCCGCACCAGAAGCCTGGCTCTGATGGATTTTCTCCATTATACCAATCAACCTCTGCGTAAGGTCTTTCATATGGAAAGTTCTTATTTGCAGGGTCTATTTTTAGGCTTGTTACCTGTCCGAGAACAGGCAAATCTGTCCATCGACAGATAAACCATATGTAATCTCCGATTTTAGGATTCATAATCATATTTTTCCACCTTTCTTTTTTAGAAAATTTATTTTTCTCTCTTTTTTCCAAAGTAGAAAAACAACCATCCATATAGTGGGCCACTACAAAAATTAGGGTCATATTTAGGAAGCAGCCAAGGGTCTTTCAGGCTGAACTGCCAATACACGCTGTATATGTCTCCGTTACTGTTTTTGTAATCAACCATCCAGGTAGCGCGTAAACGTATTGCAAAGATTACCTCCACTCCAAAGAAAAACTCAACCAAAAATGGAAGCAGTTTGCAGTCCTTGCATTTTCTATCAGTGTTTGCAAGTTCAGTAGTTTTTGTTTCTTTTCTCATTATTTTTTCCTTTCTCCGGCGGCGAAGCCGCCGGTATCAATCCAAAATTAACAGATATCCTGAATATTCGCTTGAATGCTGGTCACACCATTCCACTCATTGAGTGTCGGGTAATACAGCATCTTGAAGTCATACAGTTTTCCGTTCTGATTCAAAAGCTGCTCTTTCGCCTCAATGTCATGGAAGCATACTCCGCTTTTGCAATTTCGGCTGTTGAATGTGATTTTCAGCACGTTTTTGTTTTTACCGATAATCTCAGCACGGGTTGCCCTAACATTGCTCTGGGCAAAAACTGGCTTTTCATTCCCTTTGCCGAATGGCTCCAGAATTTCAAGCTGTTTGATGAAGCTTTGTGTCAGGAAGTCAACCGGCAGAATTACGTCAATCATAACCTTCGGGATGAAATCCGCATCAGTCAGACCACTGCGGGCATTAAGCTGTTTCCTGAATTCTTCCAGGTTCTCTTCCTTCAGAGACAATCCGGCTGCCAGCGGATGACCGCCGAAACCAAGCATCAAATCCTTGACCTCAACCATTTTGTTATACATGCTGTATGCTTCAATGGAGCGGCCAGAGCCCTTCAGAAAATCACCGTCGCCTTTTGTGAGGACGAAAGCAGGTTTGCAGTATTTCTCACGGACTTTGCCGGCGATAATGCCGGCGATGCTCTCGTGGACATCCGGGAGGTAGACAACCAAAACCTTATCATTCTGCATTTCTGCATCAATGATTTTGAAAGCCTCCTCCATACCCTGTTTTGTGAGTTCCTGACGTTCTACATTCAGGTCTCGCATCTGAGCTGCCTTTTCGAGCGCTTTCTGATAATCAGTCTCAACCAGCAGGTCAAAGGCCTCATTTGCGGTATCCAGTCTGCCTTCGGCATTAATACATGGGCCGATTTTGAAGCCATAATCGTAAGAAGTCAGCGCCTTATCCTTCAGTCCAAGAACTTCAAGCAGCGCCTGCAGGCCAATATTTGAAGTGTTCTGCATTTTTTTAAGCCCTTCTTTAACGATTGCACGGTTATCATGCTGTAATTCCATTACATCGCAGATAGTGCCGAGTGATGCGACTTCCAGAAAATCGGAATTGTTGAATTCATCAATTTTTCCGAATTTTCGATACAGGCACCACATAAATTTCCAGGCAACAACAGCGCCGCAAATTTCTTTGAAAACGCCGTCATCTTCAGGACGTTTCGGGTCAATGACCGCGTCGGCGTCAGGGATGATGTAGTGGCGAGCGCCTTCATTATCTCCGGGTTCGGTTGGTGTTTCGTAAGGAACCTCGTGCTGTTCTTCCTCAGACTTAACGTCTTCGTCAGAACAGCATGTGTGCCTTATTTCATAAGGCACTTCATGATGGTCTGTGACAACTACTGTCATTCCAAGTTCCTTCGCCAGCTTAATTTCATTCGCGGCAGCAATACCATTATCACAGGTCAGAATAACCTGCACGCCGGCTTCATATGCGTCACGAATTGCCGGTTCATGAAGACCATAACCATCTGTAATACGATGCGGTATGAACTTATCGCATTTGGCGCCAAGTCCGGTTAGACCTTTGTAGAGGATATATGTACTGGAGACGCCATCCACGTCATAGTCACCCATGATTCTGATGTATTTTCCTGCTTTTACTGCGTCGTAGACAATATCAACGCCGCGCTGCATATCTGTCAGCTCTGAGCCGTCAGAAACGCGGGAAATGTCAGCCTCCAGGTACTCTCTCACTGCCTCTTCACCCTGAATTCCTCTATCTGCGAGAATTTTGATAATTGCTGGGTGGACATTAAACTGCTCTGCGAGAGTCTGAAACTCCGGATTCTTAAGATTTTTGTAAATCCATTTGCTTTTACTCATTTTTTAAGTCTCCTTTTCTTTGTTTTAGTTTTAAATATATTTTTACGATTTTAATATGCGGGATTTTTGAAATAGCGAAAAACGTAAAAATAAGCCCGGCAAAAGAATTGCCAGGCTGTAAATGTTGTGTATTGTGTATGTGGCGTTGTTGTGTTTCAGAATTCGGTGTCTCCACTCATTTTTCTCACCTCCTTTTAGGCAATTTGCGGGATACTATCGTCAACTACATTTATATTTTTTGATGCCTGAAGGATGCCATTGCCGATTTCGATATACACTTACATGTAGTGATGGAACGCCTGGCAGCGGCTATCAGATGGAGGTGTAACAGATATACCCTCACATATAATGAGGGAACGCTGCCTCGGAGTTATGACTGATACAGAGCACCGATATACCCTCACATATAATGAGGGAACGATTTTGAAACCATAATCGTAAGAGGTCAGAGCGATATACCCTCACATATAATGAGGGAACGTCTTGGTTTTCTACCCGGTGTATGTACTGTTCGATATACCCTCACATATAATGAGGGAACGTTAAATGCGGCCTGCATCGCCTGTATGACAGCCGATATACCCTCACATATAATGAGGGAACAGAGCCTGTCTTTCCATCTGGCTGAAAGTTTGCGATATACCCTCACATATAATGAGGGAACCCATTATGACTTGCTCTGGACGTCCTAACCGGCGATATACCCTCACATATAATGAGGGAACTAACCCTGCCCGGGTGTCTGCTCTCTATGTGCCGATATACCCTCACATATAATGAGGGAACATATATCAATATACATAAAACGAGAGGAGAAATGATATACCCTCACATATAATGAGGGAACGAAATAAATAATCTGTCAGCTTCATTCAGCTCCGATATACCCTCACATATAATGAGGGAACCAGTCTGTCCTCAACCCCGCGAAAGTACGATTCGATATACCCTCACATATAATGAGGGAACTAGCCTCTGGCAAACTTATATATCATAAAAACCGATATACCCTCACATATAATGAGGGAACAGAGCGACAATTCACAATGGCAGAACGAGCAACGATATACCCTCACATATAATGAGGGAACCCGCCCACTTGCATCAGGTCAGACGCTTTCGCCGATATACCCTCACATATAATGAGGGAACAAAAGACGCGCCCGCCAATAGCGAAAACGCGTCGATATACCCTCACATATAATGAGGGAACGTCAAGGACTTCGCAAGTGCCGCGGGCGGCATCGATATACCCTCACATATAATGAGGGAACACTCAGTATTTATGCGGCTTTCAGCCGCCTCAAACACCTCGTTGTG
>OLNC01000365.1_pt1 | contig 49506 bp, 51 predicted proteins | sample 1672011 | NCBI WGS metagenome assembly OLNC01 (sample SAMEA3136636, study PRJEB25190) | human gut metagenome | biome: human gut; feature: human-associated habitat; material: faeces | place: Austria | collected 2013
AATCCAAGAGGGTATATAGCTCTTTTAGAGTTTACACAGAATTAATTACAGTCTCGAATGCCTTTTTGTGAAGCGTACACGAATGGCATATAATTTATGCTGCTTTATCCATTTTTTCTGTATTGGCATTATCAAATTGTCTTTCTTGTGCGTCACATTTAATTTTTGTTGTTATGACATAAACGATTCCTAAACCAATAACTGCTACCGTACAGGGCCATCCTTCAAGTGAAATATGTACGTTTATATTTTTGAATAACTCGGTACCAGCTTTTTCTGCTCCAATTTTGATGATATCTTCCTTCATAAGAATGCTCCTTTCGTTTTCTCTAATAAAAGAATAATCCTAATCAAAAAAGTATTCAACAAAACCAAGTACGCGAAATGCGGATATAAAGTAGCACCTTCTTGAAATAACTATTTAATATTTGCCGTAAAAAAATCTAAAGCATATTTATTTCCTAGTTGAAGAAAAGCCAACATCATTTGTATGCCGACAGCTTGGTTCATTTCATCTGAGTAATCTGTATCAATCAATCCATACATATATCTTAGTGCTAAATAGTAATCACCAAGTTGTGACCATCTCTTTGTGGTCTTAAGCTCATGAATTAAATCAAATATTAACTTGTCAAAATCATGTATAAAGGCTTGCTTTTTCTTAGCTGATTTTTTAGCGTCCTTTTGGGATTCGTATTGCAGTTCTTTCCAGTCAACTTCTTTATTATACAATCGTGTTTGGATTTTTTTGAATCTTTCTAAATCTGTGTATTGCTGTGTCCATATAAAGAATATGCACCAAAGGATATTGGCGACCGCTTCAATTATGTTGGCCTCGGCTGCTTTATCGAATAAATCAATGGTTTCCGAAATAATTAATCCATCTATTTCTACATTGTTGCGAAATGTTTTAAGCATGTCCTTTAAATTTGTGATACCATTCAGAAAAAATTCATTTTTACATGCTTCTTCTGTTTCGACGATAGGTAATATATGTAAAAAAATATTAAGCATTTCATCTACATTAACTATTTCAGAAGAATCAAATTGTTCAAGCTCATATAATTTGTTATGAACCATTTCATCAACTGTTTTTCCATAATGCTGTGAAATTAGCGCTGTGGTTGAAATATCTGGCATTCGGCGACCGCTTTCGTATCCTTGAACTGTAGATTTTGATGCACGAATAACATTTCCTAATTCTTCCAAGGTTTCTCCATGCAGTGCTCTCATGTGTTTAATGTTTTTTCCAAGAATATTATCACCCATATAATCTGTTACCTTTCATCTTTTTTATAATTTTATCATGATTTCCATATGCCTGTCGAATAGAATGGTGATATATTGGTTGGATTCATGTGTGTTTAATTATTTTTGTGCTATTATTATGTAATAACTAATGAGTAGCAAGCTGTGTTATAATTTCAATAACTTCAGAAGTTATCAGGGAGAAAAACATGATTTTATGGTCGATACAGAATGAACATGCGTATGAAAAAATGGAGCAAGTTGGTGTGCTGAGAGTAGACAAAAATTATATTTTGGATGATTTGTTTCAAGGTCCATATTTATGGATGACAAATCAAATGCAGAAACGTATAGGCAGGGTACCAGAAGACGTTGCATTTCCGATATGGGTATGGTATCAATGGGGAGGACAACGAAAAAGGCCGGATATGAGAACACATGGGCGTAATTGAGAAATGAAGGCTGAATGAATAAAAAGAGCTGAATATTTTACGTTTAGATAAATATATACGAGAGTGAGTTTTTGAATTAAATGCAAGAGAGGTATGACTATGGATTATTTACATGATTTTAGGGAAGATGTAGTTTTAAGAAAACGAGATAAAGAATATTGGAATGGTTGGAATACATGGAATATTTTATATAAAACTTTAGCTTATGAATTGTCATCAAGTTATGATGTAGAAAGATATAAATATGTGAGAAATCAAGTTTTTGAAATATTTAGTGATTATGAAAATTATATAGACGGAAATGCAACTTTAGATATTATGAATGGATGGTGGTTTTGCTTTAAAACATTATTTGATATAAAAACAAGTAGGAGAAGTTATCAAACAAGAAAATTTCTTTTAGAATTAAGTACAAAGATAAAAGAATTTGATAGAGACGATAATGTAATTAGTTTTATTTGTGAGAATTATAATATTGCGGAAACAGAAATGAAGTCACTTTATGAATTCCTAAAAGTTGTATATACTATTGGAAATATCACGCCAATTAGTAAAAATCCATCTGCGGATTGTTTTGACAGTTGGGAATATAAATTATTTGTATCGGATTCAACACGTTATTTAGAGCCAGGTTATAAGAAATATTTTGGTTTCGAAGATTATTCAAAGGATAATACACAATGGGCATATAAACTGAAAAATAGTGTTGAAAAGAATAAAGTGATAGTAGACTACATGGATAGTAGAACGAATTTGATAAAAATGCGCGGGGAAAGGTTAACAAAAAACGTACAAAATTATAAGTGAGCATAAGGCATCTAGCGTCTGATATAACGTACATTAAAAATAGGATAATCCCCTTATATTTTATAAAGACAAACATACAAAATACCTTTAAAAGGAAATGTACGTTTCGGAATAATGTACGTTTTCAAAAAAACGTACAAAATCCCCTCAATCCCTTTATTTATAAGGGTTACAGAGATTTTAAAATAATGTACGTTAAATTTTGGTTTTCTACAAAACCCAAAAATTTTTTTCGGGGATTTGTACCAAAAAAATTATTCAATAAATGCGTTGAAAATTAATTGCATTGAAAAAAGAGACCATTATAGAATTACTGTTTTTGACAGTTTCGTAATGGTCTTTCTTAAAAGGAGGGGGCTTATGAACAAGAGGAAAAAGGCAATAAAAGTAGTTATTGCTATATTGATTGCAGCAGTTGCATTTGGATATGGGGGGTATACAACGATGCGTCCGGGGGTATATGTGGGAGATGATTTTTTCTATGAAAAAAGCAGCTCAAGGTATGAACAAGATGCATCTAATTATATAGAGCAGACATCGGATCATGAATTTACAGTTGTTTCTCACGATAAAAAACAGGAAATTTCCTATGAGATAGAAAAGGAACAGATTACATTTTATTTTCCGGATCAGACTGTATCAGGAAGCTGGGATACAGATCAGAAAGAATTGTATGATAATGGAGTGCCGGTACTCCAGAACGGAAACATGGAATTTTCCGAAGATGGTGTGAATATTAGTCAAGATATGGATGCGGAGCGTTACAGCTACGCATTGTGCAGGATTATCTATGATAACAAGGAAACAATTTCCACATGGTATATGAATATTCTTGGACTGTTTTTGTATATACTTGGAATTATCTGTGCGATATATCCGGAAGAATGCTATTTTTTCCTGAAAAAGTGGCAGTTTAAAAACGGTGAGTTGTCCGATCTTGGACGGCTGTGGCAGCAGGTCGGTGGCGGTATAATTGCGGCAATGGGTATATTTATCATGAGTGGTATGACAATGTTACTTGCAAAATAAAATGCCATAAAAGGTTGTATTGTATTATAATAGAGAATAATATGATTTTCACATGGAGGAATGACAAATGATATTACCTAAAGATCCGGTAATGCTTTTAAGCGTAGTAAATACAGAACTGAGAGATCGATATCCGTCATTAGAAGAGCTGGCAAAGGCTTATGGTGTGACGGAACAGGAAATCACAGACCAGCTGGCACTGATTAAGTATGAATATCAACCAGAGACAAATCAGTTTCATTAAGAAGAAATAGTCTGGATTCATTGCTGAGAAAGAAGGTGGAATATGTATTATTGTAATATAAAAAAATCTGATATAGCAGATGGTCCCGGTGTACGTGTGACATTGTTTGTGTCTGGATGTACGCATCATTGCGAGGAATGTTTTCAGCCGGAGACATGGAATTTTACATACGGACAACCGTTTACAAAAGAAGTGGAAGAAGAATTGATGGAAGCGTTGCGGCCGGGGTATGTGGCAGGATTGACTTTACTTGGCGGAGAACCCTTTGAGCCAGAGCATCAGTATGTGTTGCTTTCGCTTTTACAAAGAGTGCGCCGCGAATTCCCCCAAAAAACAATATGGGCTTACAGTGGCTATGTATACGAAGAATTATCCGGGAAAGAAATTGGAACCGGAAGAGCACGCTGTGAAGTGACAGATGCGGTCTTATCCTGTGTGGATGTTCTGGTAGACGGAGAATTTATGAAAGATAAAAAAAATATCAGTCTGCAGTTTCGCGGATCAGAGAATCAGCGCCTGATCGATCTGAGAAAGACCGAAGAAGCCGGTGAAATCGTATGGTGGAAGCAGAAATAAATCTGTGTATCAGATATCTATAAGGACAGCATTGGGTCAAAAATAAGGGTTTCCGGGATTATGAAAAATCCTCGGAAACCCTTATTTTATGCGGATAACAGGACTTGAACCTGCACGGTCTCCCACCAGAACCTAAATCTGGCGCGTCTGCCAATTCCGCCATATCCGCTAAGAAGTGAACGCGCTGTGGCGCGTTACCCGGTATACCCGAAAACGGATATAATTAATCACAAGACGCATTATACCGAAAAGAAGATAAAAAATCAACTGTAAGAATGCATAATCTATATAAGAAAATACCACTACTTCTTGCAGCAGGCAGTTATAGGGTGATAAATTTGTTACTATTTGTATATTTTACTTGTGATTTACAATGATTTTTCTTATATTTTACCTATTTTTGTGAAAATCCGTTTATTATAAAGACAAATTGATATTTTACTGTTAAAATAGATTCGTATGTAAAAATATATTTACAATTTCTTTACGAATCTTACGGAGGATAAATATATGTCTATAGTAGAAGCGTTTTCATTATTAGGAGGCGTTGGATTATTTCTTTTTGGTATGACAATTATGTCGGCTGGTTTGAAAAATGCCTGTGGTGATAAACTCCAGACCATTTTGGAGCATGCAACTAAAAACAAATTGATTGCCATTGTTGTTGGACTTGGCATGACGGTACTGGTTCAGAGTTCTTCCGCAACAGACGTTATGGTAATCGGATTTGTAAATTCGGGTCTGATGAATCTCGGACAGGCGATCGGTGTTATCATGGGTGCCAATATCGGTACGACAATTACCGCACAGATCACTGCGTTTAATATCAGTACATTTACACCATTACTGCTTTTTGCAGGTGCCATCATGTACCTGTTTATGAAAAACAATTTTGTAAAGCACGTTGGTTCTGTTATCATGGGCTTTGGTATGTTATTCCAGGGTATTACGATGATGAAAGTTGCAATTCAGCCATTGTCTCAGAGTGAAGGATTTGTTTCATTCCTTTCTACATTGAATAATCCGGCACTGGCTATTTTGTTTGGTATCGCATTTACCGCATTACTGCAGAGCTCTTCTTCTTCAACGGTTATTTTTCAGGCTTTTGCTATTCAGGGGCTGCTCAGCTATAACGTAGCGGTTTATCTGGTAATTGGTGCAGCAATCGGTTCTGTTACGCCGAACCTGCTGGCAAGTCTGACTGCAAACAGAAATGGTAAGAGAGCAGCAATCCTGAATCTGTTGTTTAACGTATTTCGTGCAGGAATCCTGATTGCATTGATCAATATCTTCCCAATCATCCTGACGGGTATTCAGAGTCTGTCACCGAATGATATCGGACGACAGCTGGCAAATACACATACAATTTTTGCAATTATTGCGGTATTGGTCGAGTTGCCATTTACCGGAAAATTAATCTGGCTGGCTGAGAAGATCGTGCCGGTGTTACCGGAGGAGAATCAGCAGATGGAAGATCGTTCCCTTGTTTATATGACACAGCTGACCAAAGTACCGGCTCCGGTTGCTCTTCGTCAGACTCAACGTGAAATTACGCGTATGGGACATATCGCTGCAGACAACCTGCAACGTGCCCTTGACTGTTTCTTCCATTATAATTCAGCAAAGGCAGCATCGGTGCGTTCTCATGAGGAAAGCGTCAACATCCTGAATCATCTGATCGCGGATGCTATGGTAGATCTCAGATCTCTGGACCTGTCACCGGAAAATATGCGGCGCGTGTCTATGATGACAATTGCGGTTACTGATATTGAACGCTTATCTGATCATGCGGAAAATATTGTAGAGTACATTGAACAGATGAACACAAAGAAAGCAGAAATGTCAGATGCAGCAAGAAAAGAATTGATAGATATGTCCAAAGATGCAATGGATGCTGTGTATATGGCATTGGACATTTTTGAAAAGGATGATTATAATAAGTTGGATCAGATTGAGATTCTGGAACAGCATGTGGATGATCATGAAAAGGATCTTATCAATAATCATATTGAACGTATTATGAATTCTTTGTGCAATCCACTCAGTGCAGTTATTTTTTCTGATCTTGTTACCGATTTGGAACGCTGTTCTGATCATGCTATCAACCTGGCATATGCATTAAAAGAGCGTCCGTCTGAAATGGATGCACCGAAAATAATATAAAATCTTGTTTGTTTTGTTGTTGGCTGAAATTTAATTTTTAATACGAAAATGAAGCATCCTGTCAGGACGCTAGACGCTCACTATCCTCGTTTCACGTCGTTTTCATCGCGCTCGTTCCCACGCCTGAAAAAGAGGTCGTTCCCACTCGCGCAAAAACTCGTGAAACTCGGTCGTTTGCTTAATCGCTTTCCCTGACAGGATGCTTCGTTTTCTGTATTTACACAGTGAAATAATCAGCCATTCACACGACGCACTGCGTGCCACACATGCATATAAGCTGATAGCATAGTCTTTGTTGTGTTGCATGTGCAGAACTACACCCTCATTTTTTTAATAATAAAAACAGTTAATAGCTGACTTTAGCTTCAGTGTCATTCTTTGCTCTATATAAATTTGCGCATGCGACATAACGAATATTATGTCATCAGCTTGTGTGCATGCGTGGCATACGGTGCTGTCAAGTAAATGGGGCAAATTCGGAAGCAAAATCCAAGACAAGACGGTAGGTTGATTTTCGTTACCGCAGCGAGCATAGCCCGCCTCCGTGAGTGTGTCTGAGCACGCTGTATTTGCGTGCGAGTTCGCGGGAGGAGGCGGAGATAAGCGGCGCAGCGGAGGTAGAAAATCATCCGTGTCTGTCTGGATTTCTGCTTCCGGATTTGCCCTTTACACAGACAAACAAGAATTTAATTATTGTATTTCCGTACCAGTTTCTGTATATCTTCATTTTTACCGATAACCAGCAGGTGTTCATTTTCTTTGAAACGATAATCCGCTGGCGGCATTGCCTGAATGCCATCTTTTGTCTGAATAGCAACGATATTGGTGTGATATTTATTGCGGATATCCATTTGGACAATTGTATTCCCAATCCATTCCGGCAATGGTGCCAATTCGTAGATAGAAAAATCTTCACTTAGTTCAAAATAATCAAACACGTTGTCGGAACTGTATTGTACGGCACATTTTTCTGCGATATCCCGATCGGGGTAGATAATCTTGTCAGCACCGTTTCGCAGCAGAAATTTTGCATGTACATCTCTGGTAGCTTTGCTGACCACGTATTTTGCACCAAGTTCTTTTAGCAGACAGGTGATTTCCAGACTGCTCTGAAAATTTGTGCCTACGCAGACAATACATTTATCAAAGTTTCCGACTCCAAGGCTTTTTAACACTTCTTCTTTGGTACAGTCCCCAATTTTTGCATCGGTGACATAAGGAAGCAGAGGTTCCAACAGTTCTTCGTTTTGATCAATGATCATAACCTCGTTTCCGAGTTTTGCAAGGTTCTGGCATAGATGGCTGCCGAAACGTCCCATACCGATAATTAAAAATGATTTCATAATAAAAATCCTTTCTGTAAAAAATAAGTTTATGCAAGTATATTCTGTTTAACCGATACTGATATGCTCTTTTGGCTGTCGTACATGTGCCAGGCGTTTTTTGTCCGTAAAGGACATTGCGAAGGAAAGACTTCCTACGCGGCCAAGATACATGAGCAGTATCAGGATGACTTTTGCACCGGGTACAAGATGCGGTGTGATACCGGTGCTCATGCCGACTGTGCTGACAGCGGATACTACGTCAAATACGATCACCGTGAGATCCAGATCCTGCTGCATGGAGATCAGAAAAGTTGCAGCCACGGCCAGCAGCATATGGGTGGTAAATACAGCGGCAGCTTTGGAAACCGCTTCATCCTCCAGACGGCGCTTGAAAATATTGACACCATCCGTGCGGGTCAGCATAGAACGCAGGTAAAGAATCAGAACTGTGATAGTGGTCACTTTGGCTCCGCCCGCTGTGGAACCCGGACAGCCACCGATAAACATCAGTATGATGGTAAGGAGCTGGCTGCTCTGACTGAGGCTGGCAATATCCGTAGTGTTAAAACCTGCGGTTCGTGGTGTGACTGCACAAAATAATGCATTTAAAATGGCCTGAGGTGTGTTCATATCTGCAAACAGTGCATGACGTTCCAGGATCAGGAACAGGATGGACGGACCGATGATCAGAATCAGTGATGTAATCAGTACGATTTTCGTATGCAGCGCATATTTTCGTATGTGCAGCTTATGCTCTTTCAGATCACCCCATACAAAAAATCCGATACCTCCAATGAAAATGAGTGCCATCAGTGTGATGCAGACAATCCAGTTTGTGTTGTATCCGATAAAGGAGGACATGCCAAAAGCCCCCATCAGATCAAAACCGGCATTACAGAATGCCGAGATGGAATGGAAAATACCATAGTAAAGCGCCTGTGAAAATGGCATATCCCGGAGAAAACAGAGGGTGAGAATAAGGGCTCCAATGCCTTCAAAAAGTAAGGTACCCTGTAAAATCAACCGTGCCAGACGAACAATGCCGCCGGTGTTTACGACATTGACACTTTCCTTTAAGAGTCCGCGTTGCCGCAAGGTGATCTTCTTTCGCAAGAACATGGAAAATCCGAATCCAAAGGTAATAAAACCAAGTCCGCCAATCTGGATCAGAGTAATAATGATGATCTGACCAAAAAGCGACCAGTGTAAATAAGTATTTGTAACGACCAGACCGGTGACGCAGGTAGCACTGGTAGATGTAAAAAGTGCAGTGAGAAAATCGGTCCAGGTTCCGGCTCTGCTTGCCAGCGGAGTCATAAGGAGCAATGTCCCGATAAGGATAATGCAAAAGAACCCCAGAGCGATCATTTGCATCTGTGAGATATTATTTCGTAGTTTTGTAAACATGTTGTTCCTCCTGTAATCAAGTTAGTATATCATGATTCTGAGAAATATGCTATACTGAACATAGCCTTGAAATTGGCGATGATACATATTTGTTTAAACGCAGAATGAGCATTTCCACGCTTTTGGTGTATAGAGCACTAAGTGGTGGGGAAGAAAGGGGGAAACTATATGGCAGGATTCTGTTTTTGGCTTGTGATTTTAATTTTTATTATATTCAGTGTAAGAAAAGGGAGAAAATCATCAAACCATTCTGAACAGCCGCCGGTACATCCGCAGAGACCGGAGCGGAAATCGACCAGTCCGCACAGGTCGTATTCCTCACAGTCACATTCAGAAAAAACACAGACATCCGTTGGAAAGAAGAACTATGGAAGTGAAAAAAGCAGTTCCGTGGCAAAAACGACCGGAAACGAAAGAAAGAATAAAGAAGCACGGAAACAGAGAGAAGCGGATCTGCAGGCTGTATTTGATGAAAATCAGATTGTGGCTGCTGCCAAAGTAAATACCAGAGAAGTGGAACTGGATAATGACCGGGATGCAGAGGAGGAACACCTTATGGATGCGGTATATGACGCCATGATAAAAGGTCCACACAACAGCATGGACTTTCAGCGGGACTTTATTGCCGAAGGCATGGATATGCTGAATTCCTTTGATCTGTAAGAATGATTGATCGTATAGGTTTCTAAAATCACTTCAACCGTTTTGCTATTCAGACATTGTATCAGTGTGTATTGTGGATAAGATAGATAAAACTGTAAATTTGGGGAGAAAAGAGGGAATCGTAAAATGGCACAGGGAAATCCGTTACCGGGAGAAAAATATTTACATTTTAAAAATAAATTGTATCAGGTGATCGCAGTGGCAAAACATTCAGAAACCATGGAACCATATGTGGTATATCAGGCATTGTATGGAGATTTCGGTGTGTATATCCGTCCATATGATATGTTTGTCAGTGAAGTGGATCACGAAAAATATCCGGAGGTAACGCAGAAATATCGATTTGCATATGTAGATCATACAAAGAATGAGACGCTTCGAACGGAGCGTGCAGAACATAAGAAAATGCCGGTAAATCAGAATGTGGAACAACAGGAAAACGTGCCGGATGTAACTGCCGCTGTTTCGACGGCAGAACTTCAGGAACAGAATATGGTTCAGAGAGAATCAGATGTGGAAGAGCAGATCAATCCATGGCTGCTCCGGTTTCTGGATACGGATACGATGGAGGAAAAATATCAGATTGTCTGTGATATCAAGAACGATATCACAGATCGGCTGATTGATGATCTGGCAGTGGCAGTGGATGTGGTCATTCCGGAGGGAAAATTATCCGACCGCTATGAACAGCTGAAATACTGCATCCGGACCAGACAGAAATATGAGCAGACATCTCTCTGGAGAAAATAATTTCGGATTGGAGTTTTATGGGCAAAAGGTAACAATGGGATATCACTGGTTATCTTCCGGCTGATATTCGTAGCGGCTCATATAACTGTTGTGATATTTGCCGGAATAGGTGACATCTTTTGCAAACCATTCCGGGGGCGTAAAGGCGTTGGCTTCCTCTTCAGAAGGAAATTCGACTTCTGCCAGAATAAGAGGCGCGAGATCACCTTCAAAAATATCAAGCTCAATGGTATAAGGATCCAACGGAATACAGTAGCGCTTTTTGGTGATAAGCAGTCCATCTGTTTTTTTGCGCAGGTGAGCATAGCTTTCAGCGGTCAGTGGAAGATTGTATTCTTCCCGGGTCATGAGTCCGCCGGATTTGTAAGTGAGAAAGTAGGAATCATCTTGTTTGCGGATGCGCACGACAGGATTGGTACACAGATAACCCTGCTCGATTTGGAGGCATGGGTATTGTTCCAGATGTTCCGGTAACTGCCGGATTAAAAATTTACGTTCGATTTCCATAAAGTAAAATCTCCTTCTGCAATTCGTATGGTATCTTTTGACCTCAACATCTTTATATCGAATAGAGGGAAGGATTGTGGGCGTGCAAAGCACGGAGCAATCCGTGTGATCAGGATTTGGGCGTTTTGATATCCAAATCTTATATCAACAATTATATCGTAATGGGAGCAGAAAATTCAAGGTTTGAAGAGCAAGTAGCGAAAGCGGATTGCGAATGTCCGCTTTACTTCATGTTGCGAATGGCGTGCGTGAATTGTAACGAATATTATGTAGAAAGGATAGATGATCATGAGTAAAATAGCTGTATTATGTAATGATGGAGTAGAAGAAATTGAATGCCTTACAGTAGTGGATTTTTGCAGAAGAGCCGGAATTGAGGTGTTGACGGTATCTGTAACCGGAAAACGACAGATTATGGGAGCACACCAGATCTGTTTTCATGCGGATGAAGTGTATAATGATATGAATTTTGAGGAATTTGACGGTATCGTGTATCCGGGTGGACCGGGCACAGGGGTACTTGGTGAAAAACCGGGTGTCAAAGAATTGGCTCAGAAATTTTTAAACAGTGGTAAAATGCTGGCAGCAATCTGTGCTGCACCGGGTATGATTTCTGAGACTGGTATTTTAAAAGAAAAACACGCTACCGGTTATCCGGGCTGCAATCCGCAGGGCGGTGCAATCTGGAGTGAGGATACAGCAGTGACAGATGGCAATCTGATCACCGGTAAAGGGCCGGGAGCTGCGGCAGAATTCTCCATTGCGATCATCCGTTATCTCGAAGGAGATGCCAAAGCAGATGCAATCCGTACTTCTACGATGATGCCGTAATGCACATTTCGTGCAAACGTGCATTTGTGCGAAAAGAAGTCAAACAACGAAAGAAAAAGAATTTTTTTCCAGTTATAAAAAATACATCTTCGTTCATACTAGGAACAAGACAGAATACTTCAAATCGGATACTTTTGTTGATGCGAAATTGGATTGCGAATGTCCGCTTTACGGTACGTGAGATTCGATTCAACAAAATTACCGGAAGAAGAACGTCTGTCTTTACTATAGAGAAAAAATCACGGAGGTGTAACAACATGAGTAATTCTAACAGCTCAAACAAAGTGTCAGTTCCGGAGGCAAAAGAAGCAATGAACCGTTTTAAACAGGAAGTGGCATCCGAACTTGGTGTACCTTTAAAAGAGGGCTACAACGGTGATCTGACTTCCCGCCAGGCAGGATCCATCGGTGGTGAAATGGTGAAAAAGATGATCATGAAACAGGAAGAGCAGATGTCCAACAAATAAGGACTGCATTTCTGAGAAGATCAGAGAGAAAATCATGGACGAAATAGAATCAGGCACAAAGTTTTGCAGGTGTTCATGAGCAAGTGGCGAAAGCGAATTGCGAATGTCCGATTTGCCGGTAAAACGAGACAGACTTTATCTGCATTCTGCCTGAAGATATCAGAACATGAAAAATGAAAAAGGAGCAGCTGCAAAAAGGCAGCTGCTTCTTTTTTTTGTCAGAATGTTTGTAGTTTCGAAACGAAAACATTTCTATTGTTACAATAATATACCACTGAATCAATATTCTGTCAATTCAAAAGTTAAGATTTTTGAAGTAAAAAAATGAGACGAAAATTTGTGCATTTTTACGTCAAAACAACAATTGACAATTTGGCTGTCTGGGGATATTATAATGACAACAGCTGTTGAAACAAAAGGAATTAACTTTTGAAAAACAATCAAAAACAACAATAAAAAGAAAATATTTTTATTGTTGCAAAAGTGAAAAAACGGGAATAACATGTAGAAAGGAGCTTTTATTATGAAAGCAAAAGGAGTAAGATTACACGCAGCAAATGATCTGAGACTGGAAGAGTTTGAACTTCCGGAAATTACGGATGATGAGACTCTGGTGAAGGTAGTATCCGACAGTATCTGTATGTCGACTTACAAATGTGCGATCCTCGGAATTATGTTATGCTCCGGTATCTGCTGTTGTAACACAGTCCAGTGCTATTCTCGGAAGAGATGGATGCCTGAACTTTTTCGCAGGTCCGACAGACAAAAAATTCAGTGCAGAGATGAATTTTTACGATGTACATTATAATTCTACTCATGTAATGGGAACTACAGGCGGAAATACCGCAGACATGATCGAGTCTCTGGAGCTGACGGCAGCAAAACGCATCAACCCGGCTGTTATGGTTACACATATCGGGGGTCTGGATGCGGCAGCAGAGACAACACTGAACCTTCCGAAGATCCCGGGTGGAAAGAAATTAATTTATACACATTTAATTGCAAACTTTATCACAGAAAAATAAGAACTGTCAGAGTTTTTCGATCCCCGTCAGGATCCTGGATTCTGACGGAGAGGAGAAACTATGGATACAATGGAAATGCGCAGAAATGCAATTGCGGAACTGGTGAACAAACATGGAACCGTAAGTTTTTCACAGATTAAAGAACAGTTTCCGCAGGTGTCTGAAATGACGCTTCGTACCGATCTGAAAGCACTGGATGCGGCAAAAGAGATCGTAAGGATACACGGAGGCGCGAAGTCCGTACAGCTGGTGATCGGAACGGACGATTATCTGACCCGGCGTGCGGTACGCAACATACAGTCCAAGCAGGAGATTGCAAAAAAAGCAGTGCAGCTGGTTCTTCCGGATACCGTGATTTTCCTGGATTCCGGAAGCACCATCACAGAACTGGCACGGATTTTCCCGGATCAATCCAATCTGATCTATACCACAGGACTCTCCTGTGCCACAGAACTTGCAAATCTCACAAAACCGGTCATCATGCTGCCAGGTGGACAGCTGAATCGTTACAGCATCAGTATGTACGGTATCTCAGCCATCCGGGAACTGGAGCAGGTGAACTTTCATCAGACATTTTTAGGGGTAACAGGGTATTCGATGAAAGCAGGGTTTACCTGCGGAAACAATGAGGAGGCCATGCTGAAACGTACCGCTATTGAGCAGGCAGAGCAGGTGGTTGTCCTGATGGATTCCTCCAAAACAGATGTGAAGAGTACATATACGATCTGTGGGCTGGCGGACGTGGATGTGATCATATCCGACGGTCAGCTGCCGGAAGATTTTCTGGTGGAATGTGAGATTCATCATATCACAGTGTATTAACAGATAAGATTTCTGCATATTCCCATTGTTTCCTGTTTGTATGGAGACAAAAGTGGGAGGTATATTGTGAAAAACAAAGTACAGAAATTCGGTAAGTTCCTGTCAGAAATGGTAATGCCGAATATAGGAGCGTTGATCGCATTTGGTTTTCTGGCTGCAATGATTATGGGACCGTTGGCAGGTTTTTGTATTAAAAAATTTGATCAGCTGATGGATGGTCATATGCCGGTCGGATTTGAAATGCTGATCAACAACTTTTCAGCAGGTATCATCGGAATGTTGCTGGCAATCCTGGGGTATGTGGTTGTAGGTCCGGTGATGAGTGGCATTCTGACTGTTCTGGCAGCTGGTGTCAATATTCTGGTAAGCCACAGCCTGCTTCCGCTGGTTACAATCTTTATTGAGCCGGCAAAGGTATTGTTCCTGAACAATGCGATCAATCATGGAATTTTCACTCCGCTGGCAACAGCACAGGCAGCAGAAGCAGGAAAATCCATTATGTATATGCTGGAGCCGAACCCGGGCCCTGGTCTTGGTGTGTTGCTGGCATATATGTTCTTTTGCAAAGATAAAAAGACAAAACAGTCCGCACCGGGTGCTGTGATCATCCATGTACTTGGTGGTATTCATGAGATTTATTTCCCGTATATCCTGATGAATCCGCTGGTGATCATTGCTCCGATCGTCGGAAATATGGCAGCTGTTTTCTGGTTTAACCTGACAGACTGCGGTCTGGTAGGACCGGCTTCGCCGGGATCCATTATTGCATACTTAATGATGACTCCGGGACCGGATATCTGGAAAGTATTAGTGGGTGTTGCTATCGCAACCGGTATTTCTTTTGGTATTGCATCACCGATTGTAAAAATAGCAGGCGGAAAGAACAGTCTGGAGGAGGCAATTCAGGCAGCCGGGGAACTGTTGCATCAGCTTGGTTATGTAGATGAGACTTACGTGGATGCGATGCAGGAACGTGAAAAATTGATTACTACCTACATGGGAATGGGTGTAGCCATCCCACATGGAACCAGTCAGGCAAAAGGTACTGTAAAGAAGACAGGTATTGTATTTCTGCAGTATCCGCAGGGAGTTGATTTCGGAGATGAAAAGGCACAGCTTGTCTTTGGTATTGCCGGAATCGGAGAGGAGCATTTGGATCTTCTGGCAAAAATCTGTGAAGTACTGGAGGATGAGGAAGTGCTTGAACGCAGAATAAGCATTCCCCCGCTTCAAGTGCGTAGAGCACTAAGCGGTGGGTAAGGGGGATGCTTATGTCAGTGGGAGTTAAAAGCTCCCACTGACAGGTCGCAAAGCGACTGCGTTCATGAGCAAGTAGAGAAAGCGGATTGCGAATGTCCGCTTTACAAAATGAAGACGACAGATGACATTGACTGGATAATGGAATGGTTGTCATAAGGGTTTCTTTTGGAGACTTGGCTGAAAATTTAAGATTATTAATTAATACGAAAACGTAGCATCTTTTCTCATTCGCTAGACGTTCGCTACCCTTGTTTTGCTCCGGTTTTATCGTGCTCGTTCCCGCGCCTGAAAAAGAGGGCGCTCCCACTTGCACAAAACTCGCAAAACGCGGTCGCTCACTTAATCGCTCATCGAGAAAAGATGCTACGTTTTCAGCTTTTTTCTTTCACGTCAAAAAAATTACGCAAGATGCCCGTTCAGCCATGTGAGAAGATCCGCATAGACTACATCGCGGTCTGTCTCGTTTAAAATTTCATGGCGATCGCCGGGATAAAGTTTGATCTGTACATCCTGAATGCCGGCAGCTTTATATTGCTGGCAGACTTGCGTCACACTTTTTCCATTGTTCCCGACCGGATCGTCTCCACCGGCGACGAAAAACAGTGGGAGATTTTTAGGAATCTGCTGAATATGAGCAGGATTCTGTATGTACTGGATGCCGCGGAACATCTGGTAATAGCCGTTGACTGTGAAACGGAAGGTGGACCATGGATGATGAATGCAGGTGTTGATGATAGCCTCATCTTTGGTCAGCCAGTCACTTGGTGTGCGTGCCGGTTCAAATTGTTTGTTGTAGCCGCCAAACGCCATGTTGTCCACAAAAGCACTGCGGTATGTCCAGCCACGGAACAGTGCGATCGTGCGACAGATCAGTTTTCCTATATGCAGGATGATACCAGGCTGGGAGCCGGTTCCCATGATGATAGCGCCTGACAGACCATCAGCATGCATCTGGATGTATTGCCGGGTCAGGAAAGACCCCATGCTGTGCCCAAGGAAAAAATAGGGAAGATCCGGATATTTTTTCTGTGTCATGGTGCGCAGGGTATGGATATCTGCGATGACACATTCGTTGCCATTTGGATGTGCAAAGTATCCGTGCTGATCGTCTGTGATGACGGATGCACCGTGGCCGAGGTGATCATTGGCGACCACATAGTAGCCCTGATCAGCTGCGTGTTGTGCAAAATCATCGTATCGATCTGCATAATCTACCATGCCGTGGCAGATTTGCAAAACTGCTTTCGGAGAGTCTTCCGGTTCCCAGATAATTGCATGGATCTTGGTTTTTCCGTCAGATGACGGATAAGTGATATCGTGTTTCATAATGTATGATGCCTCCGGGTTATTTTGGGTAAAGTAATATGTGTGGGATTCAAGTCAGTGTAAACTGGTACTTATTTCAGAATGATTGTGCACGTTATCCCACTGGGTGTCTATTATTTGTCTGGTGCAATAAGGATCTTCAACTGGGAAGCGCGGTCTTTGCGGCCCAGGCCCTGTTCCTGACAGTTATCCAGTGAGACAATGTCGGTTACCATGCCAGGGAAAGCGATTTTTCCGGCAGCCAGCATCTGCAGATACATTTCGACTTCTTCCTGCAGATATACAAAGGAGGACTGGAAATCAATCTCAAAGATCTGTGCTGTTCCCAGTGTAAAGGTGATCGGCTGCTGTACGGTACCGATGAGCATCACCTGTCCGCCCGGTTTTACCGCTTTCAGTACACAGGTTTCCACGGATGCCGGATGGCCGGAGCACTCGTATACGATATCTGCACCTACGTCGGAACCAAGGATCTCACGGATGGATGCGGCGATGTCCGGTTCCGTGGCGGAATTCAGGAAATAGTCTGCACCATAAGCGAGAGCAGCTTCTTTTTTTCTGTCTGTAACATCCAGGGCGATGATCTTGTTGGCACCACCGGCTTTTAAAAACTGAACGGCAGAGAGGCCCACAGGTCCCATGCCGGATACCACAACGGAGTCACCAAGTTTGAACCGGGACATGCGGATGCCGTGAAGTGCTACACAGATTACATCAAAAAGTACCGCATCTTCCATTTTTACATTTTCCGGAACAGGAATGATCATGGTGTGTGCCACATCTTCGATCAGCAGATATTCTGCGTAACCGCCATCTGGCATTCCGATACCGGCAGTTCGCGGAAATCCGTGGATACAGATGTTTGTTTTGCCTTCCTTACATGGAGAGCAGTTTTCTTTGCAGTGCGCAGGCGGTCCGCATAACACACGCTGGCCGACCTGGAAATCTGTGACACCTTCTCCGAGTTTTACAATGGTTCCGGAGTTCTCATGCCCGAGAATCTTTGGCAGTGGTGTCGGTGTCTGTCCGAGCTTGTAAAATTCAATATCTGTTCCGCAGATCCCCACATAATCAATTTTGACAAGCATCTGTCCGGGACCCGGTTCCGGAACCGGTCTGTCCTCAATACGAATGTCTTCTTTCCCATATAATACAGCTGTTCTCATGATAAAAATCTCCTTAAAAAATACTCTGATAATTATTATAATATATGGAAAAAGATAAGGTTGCAAGAGACAAATACGGTGAGTGGTTACAATTCTGTTTGTCAGGAAAAATTGACGAACGGCGGCAGATATGCTATACTTTTTGACAGAAAAAAAGCAAAAAGGAGCTTACAAAAATATGAGTCAGGCAAAAGTTGATCGATATAAAGAAGAGAAGAAAAACAGAAAACAGACCATCAAGAAAGAGAAAAGAAACCGTGTGCTGGGACGTACGTTAGGTGTAGTCATTGCAGCAGCGATCGTATGCTGGATCGGATTTTCCGGATATTCCTATTATCAGGAGAAAAAGCCGATGACAAAGACAGAACTCAGTATGACAGCTCTGAACGAATATATGAGCAATCTGTCCAGTACAGACAGTGCCACAGAGTAACCGTTCGGAAAAGTAATCAGAAGGCAGAAGGTTATTATAATAAAGACAGAACCCCCATCGGAAGCGTGATGCTTTGCCGGTGGGGTTTTTGCGTTTGCAGAAAAATGTGAGATTGGGATGGAAGACATATAATGTATACATTTGTACGCTGATTGTGCGATACCGGTTATTCTCCGGTGTCGACAGCTGCTTTTTGCAGGGCATCTTCCACCGCATGCAGCAGCATGGATGCTGTGTATTGGTTTTCTTCAGAATAGGAAATATTGTCCACAGACTGTGTTTTGCAGATCTGCTCACTGATATTGTCCATGGAGGACTGCATCAGCGGATACATGGTTGTTACCGTATCATTCAGATTTACAAAAGACACCGAGTTGATATGGTTTTCGTCAACCACTACCTGAACATCCAGATTCTGTCCCTCAAACTGAATGGAAGACGTGTATACACCGGCTTTGTACCTGGGCTGCCCAGTGTCTGTTTTATTATGTCGGGATGGGCCAAACATGTAGACCAGCAGAAAGATAAGTACAATGCCAAGAATAATAAAAATGGTTGTATAGATGACTTCTTTCATATGAAGCACTACAATTCTTGTTTTTGATCGCATTTTACAGTTTCCCCCTCATACCATACTTTGTATATCTTATGCAGTAAAATGGAAAATATGCCATGATAGTTCAATTATCGTATAGATTTGGACTGTACGCATGGGCAGGCAATGCAAGTGGATTGCAAACGCCAGTTTTGTAGATGTGGAAAAGTATGTTACACAGACGTGGAGCGATAATATAAGTTGAAGTTCCGATTTCTCTAATATATAATAAATAGATGTGTTTGACATTAGTATATGAAAAAGGAGATAGACAAGTTGTGAAAAAATCAAAAGTAATTGGAATGATCATTGCCTTTGGCTGTGCTGTTTTAGGAATGGAGGCGTTGGGCATACAGCCGGTGAAGACAGTTTATGCACAGGAGGCTGCAGATCAGATTATCACAAATGATGAGAATGGTATACCGGATAAGAATCTTTATGATGTTTTATTGGAAAAATGTGACAATAATGGCGATGGAATCCTTACTGTTTCAGAGGCAGAAGATGTGCACAGCGTGACATTGAGAGAGTGTAATATCACGAGTCTGAAAGGGATTAAGTATCTGAAAGGTGTGCGCTATTTATATCTGGATGATAATAATTTGACAGATATCAGTGAATTGGGCGAATTAAAAGATCTTGGAACGGTATCACTGGATAATAATGATATCAGTGATATCAGTGCATTGGGACAGTTACCTGTTTCATACATTTCGGCAAATAACAATCATATCAGTGACATCGGTTCTTTGAAAAATGCAAAGAAACTCAATATGTTACTGTTGAGCGACAATAAAATTACAGATGTATCATCGCTCAATGATTTGCGGAATTTGACATATTTAAGGCTGAACAATAACAATGTGTCCGATATCAGCGCACTGAAGGGCTGTAAAAGCCTCAAATATGTGGAACTGAACCATAATAATATTTCAGATATAAGTTGTTTTTCCGGTATGAATGAACTCATTATGTTAAAACTGGGAAATAACCATATCAGTGATATCAGTGCCCTGGATCAGTGTGTGAACTTAAATCTGCTTGAATTGAATAATAATAGTATTACTGACATTAGTTCGATCAAAGATGCTTATCATATGGCAACATTATACTTAAATGATAACCAAATCAGTGATATCAGTGCCTTGTCAAAGTATGCTTCTTTGAATAAACTGAAGCTGCAGAATAATAACATCAGTAACATAGAACCATTGAGGACATTGTTTGACAGCTGTAGTTTTAAAGTTAATTTTGAGGATTTTTTATACTATTACAACAGTATGGATGATTTACGCGGAAATATTGTTTTATATGGAAATAAAATTACAGAAAGTGAGTACAGACGGGTTCTTCCTGACTATATCATCAAGTATCACGCATACAGATGGGTAGAAAATGATCAAGGCGGTGTGTCCATACGTTTCACTACGAAAGGCTGGATAGAGGCGCAACAGCCATATCAGGAAAACAGTGAAAATACTAATCCGGATATAGTTGTTCCGGATGGAAGTGTGCAGCAGTTTTCCGATGGTAACTGGTATTATGTTGTAAATGGCAATGTCGATCATGATTATAATGGAATTGCAAAAAATGATAGTGGCTATTGGAAAATAAAAGCAGGTATGGTCGATTTTAGCTGTAATACTCTTGTGAATTATAACGGAACATGGTGGAAAGTGGAAAATGGAAAGATCTGTTTAAATAGTAATACAGTAACTGAGTTTAATGGAAGCTGGTGGAAAATCACGAATGGAGCCGTGGATTTTGACTATACAGGAGTAGCAAATAACGAGTATGGCTGGTGGTATGTAAAGAATGGAATCGTAGATTTTACATATAACAGTTTAGCGAATAATGAATATGGTTATTGGAAAATAAAAGATGGAGCCATAGATTTTTCGTGTAATACACTGGTAGAATTTGATGGAGCCTGGTGGAAAATAGAAGGTGGTCACGTCAATTTTGACAGCAATACGGTAACTGAGTTTAATGGAAGCTGGTGGAAAATCACGAATGGGGCAGTAGATTTTGCTTATACAGGAGTAGCAAATAACGAGTATGGCTGGTGGTATATAAAAAATGGAATGCTGGATTTTTCATACAATGGACTGGCTGATAATGAATACGGAAGTTGGAAAATCATAAATGGAGCCGTAGATTTTTCTGCATATGGTATCCAGTATGACTATCATACAAATAAGTGGTACTATTTTAACGGTGGATCAGTTGCTACTTCTTATAATGGATTGGCACAAAATGAAGCCGGCTGGTGGAAAATCACAAAAGGACAGGTGGATTTTGGCTATACTGGTTTTGCGGGCAATGATGCAGGAATCTGGTATATCATAAATGGAGCAGTAGCATTTGATTATACAGGTACAGTAGATGCTACCATTGTGTCAAATGGAAGAGCGGAAAATCATCAGCATAGCTGGGTACATCATGAAGCTGAATACAGGGAAGATTTTATACCGGTAGATCAGCTTGAAAGAAATGATTATGGAAAACCGATTTTTCCTAAATCTTATAGCGGAGTATATGAAAGACACTATGTATGCAACCAATGCAAGAAAGATTTTGGAAGGGATGATCATGCTGCTATTATTCATCTGGGGGAAAGTGATTTCTATACCGGATGCAGCAACTATTCTTTGGAGCGTATTTTAATGGGTGCTAAGAAAACAGAGTTAGTGTCAGGGTCATATGATGAGTGTTCCATATGTGGAGCTGTACGGTAGAGTAAAAAATATAAAAAAATAAAAAAAGTGCTTGACTTTTTGGACTGGCTGCGGTATGATATCACTTGTCTTGAGGCGAACAGCAAAAGACAATATGATATGCGCGAGTGGCTCAGTTGGTGGAGCGCGACCTTGCCAAGGTCGAGGCCGCGGGTTCGAGTCCCGTCTCGCGCTTTTTTCATGCAAAGGATATCCGTAAGGATATCCTTTTTGCATGAAATGAGCCCTGCCGGGCTCAAACAGAATTCAGAAAATTCAGTTCGAGGTCTCAGAGGACCTAAAGTCCTCTTCGGTCGGTGCTAACCATTGGTCCCCCGGACCAATAGCACCGTCTCGCGCTTTTTATGCAAAGGGATATCCGTAAGGATATCCTTTTTTTTTGCATGAAAAAAGCACGAAACGGGATAAATGTTGTATGCAGTATTTTTTTGGTTACTACTTTATGAATCGTATTTTTTTTGCTATACTATTACGAATACGAGAAAAATAGATGATGTTCAATAGATGTCAGATGTTTTTGCTTTATAGAGCGAAGTTTGAACGCAGAATAAGCATTCCCCGCTTCAAGTGCGTAGAGCACTAAGCGGTGGGTAAGGGGGATGCTTATGTCAGTGGGAGTTAAAAGCTCCCACTGACAGGTCGCAAAGCGACTGCGTTCATGAGCAAGTAGCGAAAGCGGATTGCGAATGTCCGCTTTACTAGAAATAGATAATCGGAGGACGCATATGAGTTACGCAGATCATATTTTTATCAATATGTGTAAAGATATTATTGAAAACGGAACCAGTACGGAAGGAGAAAAGGTACGGCCGAAATGGGAGGACGGAACCAGTGCTTATACGATCAAACAGTTTGGTGTGGTAAATCGTTATGATCTGTCCAAAGAGTTTCCGGCGTTGACGCTTCGGAGAACGGCCATCAAGAGCTGTACAGACGAGATGCTCTGGATCTGGCAGCAGAAGTCTAACAATATTAATGACCTTCACAGTCATGTGTGGGATGAATGGGCGGATGAGACAGGTTCCATCGGAAAGGCATATGGTTATCAGATGGGCGTAAAGCATCAGTATAAGGAAGGAATGATGGATCAGGTGGATCGTGTGATCTACGATCTGAAGAATAATCCTTACAGTCGGCGTATAATGACTAATATTTATGTACATGCGGATCTGCATGAGATGCATCTGTATCCGTGTGCATACAGTATGACTTTTAATGTGACAAAGAAGCCGGGACAGGATAAGCTGGTGCTGAATGCAATCTTAAATCAGCGCTCCCAGGATATTCTGGCAGCAAATAACTGGAATGTGTGTCAGTATGCGGTGCTTATGCATATGCTGGCTCAGGTATGTGATATGCAGGTGGGAGAACTGGTGCATGTCATTGCGGATGCCCATATTTATGACAGACATATTCCACTGGTGAAGGAACTGATTTCCCGTGAGCCGCTTCCGGCACCGACATTCTGGCTGAATCCGGAAGTGAAAGATTTTTACCGGTTTACGAGAGATGATGTGCGTCTGGATAATTACCAGACCGGTCCGCAGATCACCAATATACCAATTGCGGTTTAACAGTTCACTCATCACATGTATTCAGACAATGATCATGCTTGCATGAGGAATTGGCTGGATGCATAGTGATGAAGGGAGCACCTTATTATTGTTGTTTTATACTCTGTTTCGCCTTCTTGAACAACTGTTCAAGAAGTATCGCTCGCAAAGCGAGCTCTTTTGCGAATGGCGCGTGTGAATTGTATGAAATGTTAATTATAGAAGAAAGAGAGATGTGAGAAATGAATTTAATTGCGGCAGTAGATAAAAACTGGGCCATCGGCAGAAACAATAAGCTTCTGGTGAGTATTCCGGATGATATGAAATTTTTCCGCGAGACAACGACCGGGAAAGTGGTTGTAATGGGACGTAAGACACTGGAGAGCTTTCCGGGAAAGAAACCATTGAAAAATCGTGTGAATATTGTGCTGACAGGCGATCGCAGTTATCAGGCTGACGGTGCAGTCATTGTACATGATATGGAGGAATTGCACGAAGAGCTGAAAAAATATCCGAGCGAGGATATCTATGTCATCGGCGGCGAGAGCATTTACAAGCAGCTTCTGGATGAGTGCGACGTTGCACACATTACGAAGATCGATTTTGCTTACGAGGCAGATGCCTGGTTTCCGAATCTGGATGAGAAAGAGGCGTGGGTGGTTACCGCAGACAGTGAGGAACAGACCTATTTCGATCTGGAATATCATTCCTATAAATATGAAAAGAAGGCATAACGGATGAGCAATTTTTTATTTAGTATCAATGTAACGATACCGATTTTTCTCGTTATGGTGATTGGATATTTCCTGCGTCAGATTGGTATGTTGAATGAAAATTTCGTTACGGTGGCAAATAAGTTTAATTTTAAAGTGACGTTACCGTTTTTGCTTTTTCGTGATCTGTCAACCGTTAATATCCAGGAAGTATTTGATCTGAAGTATGTGCTGTTTTGTGCAATCGCTACTTCTGTCTGCTTCTGGAGTGTGTATGGTCTGACGAAGATTTTTATGAAAGATAGATCCATGACCGGTGCTTTTGTTCAGGCATCCTTCCGCAGCAGTGCGGCGGTTATGGGACTGGCATTTATCCAGAATATTTACGGGCAATCCACAATGGGCTCACTGATGATCATTGGTGCAGTTCCGTTGTATAACATATATTCCGTGCTTGTATTGACTTTTGAAGGGGATTACCCGGAGAATGAGCGTGATACAGGCAGAATCAAGCAGGCTGGTATCAATATTCTGAAGAACCCGATTATCATCGGCATAGTCCTTGGTCTGATCGTGGCATTATTACATAATCCACTGCCGGAACTGGTAAATTCGACCGTAAACAATGTGGCAAAGATGGCAACCCCACTTGCATTGATCGGACTTGGCGCGGGATTTGAAGGAAAAAAGGCACTGGCCAAAATCAAACCTACCCTCTGGGCTGCTTTTATTAAGCTGATTGCCCAGGCAGCAATTTTTATTCCGATTGCAGCTGCTCTTGGTTTCAGGGGCGAAAAAATGGTTGCTCTCGTAGTCATGCTGGCAGCACCGGCGACCCCGAGCTGTTATATCATGGCGAAAAATATGCATAACGACGGTGTGCTGACGGCAAGTATCGTGGTGGCTACGACGCTGCTGGCTTCTGTAACACTGACGGGATGGATCTTTTTGCTGCGCACGTTAGGGTGGATTTAAAAGGAGAGAGTTGAATGGATATAACAGGAAAAAAATTATTTGTAAAAGCGCTTCTTGAAGAAGGCGTAGATACTGTATTTGCCTATCCGGGTGGAACGGTAACAGATTTGTTTGATGAATTATATCTGAATGGTAAGATTGATCTTGTATTGCCGAGACATGAACAGGCTCTGGTGCATGAAGCAGAAGGTTACGCCCGTGAGACCGGTAAAACCGGTGTATGTCTGGTAACCAGTGGACCCGGTGCGACAAATACTGTCACAGCCATTGCAGATGCTTTTTACGATAGTATCCCGTTGGTTGTGTTTACCGGGCAGGTACCGTTAAATCTCATTGGCAATGATGCGTTCCAGGAAGTGGATATCGTAGGTATGACGCGCGGTATTACAAAATATAGTGTAACGGTCCGCGACCGCAAAGATCTTGGAAGAACGATCAAGATGGCATTTCATATTGCAAAAACCGGCAAGCCGGGTCCGGTCCTGATCGATCTGCCAAAGGATATCCAGACTGCAACCGGTCCGGCAGAATATCCGGATCATGTGGAAATCCGTGGTTATAAAATTAATGAAGGTGTTCATCTTGGACAGCTGAAAAAAGCAACAAAATTACTGAAGGTAGCACGCCGTCCGCTGATCCTTGCCGGCGGTGGTGTTAATATTGCAGGTGCCAGTGAACTGCTGGAGCAGGTGGTAAATATTACACATGTTCCGGTTGTTACGACTGTTATGGGAAAAGGCGCAATTCCTACAGATAACCCCTATTATGTGGGAAGCAGCGGCATGCATGGCCGTTATGCGGCAAATATTGCAGTCAGCAAATGTGATGTGCTCTTTTCCATCGGAACCCGTTTCAACGACCGTATCACAGGTGACCTGAATGAATTTGCACCAAAAGCGAAGATTATTCATGTGGATATCGATGCGGCAGCCATTTCCCGTAACGTTGTGGTAGATGTGCCGATCGTAGCCGATGCAAAAGTTGCCCTGCAGCAGATGCTGGAATGGGTGGAACCGAAGGATACGGAGGAATGGGTAAAACAGATTGCAGCCTGGGATCATGAAAATCCGCTGGAGATGCGCCGGGATAAAGGCATGACACCGCAGATGATCATGGAAGGCTTAAATCAGGTTTATGATGAAGTTACATATGTTACTGATGTAGGTCAGCACCAGATGTGGGCCAGCCAGTATCTGGATGTAAATAAAAATAAGAGGATGATCACTTCCGGTGGTCTTGGAACAATGGGATTTGGTTTTCCGGCAGCACTTGGTGCAAAAATGGGACACCGGGACAGAGATGTCGTATGTATTACCGGTGACGGCGGATTTCAGATGAATATGCAGGAGATGGCAACTGCTGTGGTACAGCAGACCCCGATCACTGTATGTCTGCTCAATAACTATTACCTTGGCATGGTGCGACAGATGCAGCAGCTGTTCTATGGAAAACGTTATTCCGCAACTTGTCTGCGTCGTCGCAAAGGCTGTCCGGAGCATTGCAAGGGACCAAATGAAAAATGCCCGCCATATGTACCGGATTTTATGAAATGGGCAGAGAGTTACGGTGCACATGGCATCCGTGTTACAAAGGAAGAGGATATTATCCCGGCTTTGGAGGCCGCAAAACAGAATACGGATGCACCGACTGTTATTGAATTCATGGTCGCAACTGAGGAAATTGTACTTCCAATGGTTCCGGGTGGAAACCCAATGAACAATATGATTCTGAAAAGCAAATAGGGGAGGAGAAAATCAATGAAAGATAGATGGATTGCATTATATGTAGAAAATCAGGTTGGTGTTCTCGCAAAAATCTCCGGTTTGTTTGCAGGAAAATCTTATAACCTGAAAAGTCTGACCGTAGGTACGACAGAGGAGGAGGATACGTCCAGAATCACGATCAGTACCATGTGCGATGACATTACTTTTGAACAGATCAAGAAACAGCTGAACCGTATGGTAGAGGTCATCAAAGTCATGGATCTGACCAATGTGCCGATCCATATGAAGGAGATCATGTTTGCAAAGGTAAAAAAACTGAGCAACACGGATAAGGCAGAAGTATTCCGTATCGCGCAGGTGTTTCATGTGGAGACTGCAGATATCGGCGTGGACAGTGTATTGTTGGAGTGCAAGCTCACAGAGCGCAGAAACAATGAGCTGATCGAACTGTTAAAACAACGGTTTCAGAGTGTGGAAATCGTGCGTGGCGGTGCGGTAGCCATCGAATCAATTGCTACTTCCTGCAGATAACAGATTAGAAAACAAGCCAGGATGCAGGGATGTGAGATGAATTATCGGGTGAAAAATAATTCATCTTATTCCGAGAAAACATGAAAAAAATGCAACTGTTTTGAAAAAAAGAACTGGAAATACTATACGAATTGCTGTATAACAGTACATATAGAAAAAAGAACTAAATGCAGGAACTAAATGTGGAAACTGCAAAATAGATAAGAAAGAAGGACCTCACAGTGGAAAAGAAGAATATCGATTGGGAAAATCTGGACTTTGGATATCGTCAGACAGACAAACGTTTTGTTGCAAATTATAAAGATGGCGCATGGGATGAAGGAACGCTGACTGAGGACGCTAACATCGTATTAAACGAGTGTGCAGGCGTATTACAGTATGCACAGACCGTTTTTGAAGGATTAAAAGCTTATACAACCGTAGACGGAAAAGTAGTAATCTTCCGCCCGGATCTGAATGCATCCCGTATGGCGGATTCTGCAAGAAGACTGGAAATGCCTGTTTATCCGGAAGATAAATTTATTGAGGCAGTAGAAAAAACAGTAAAAGCAAACTTTGCATATGTGCCACCATATGGCACAGGTGCAACACTTTATATTCGTCCGTATATGTTCGGAAGCAGCCCTGTTATTGGTGTGAAGCCGGCGCAGGAGTATCAGTTCCGTGTACTGACAACACCGGTAGGACCATACTTCAAAGGCGGAGTAAAACCGTTAACGATCCGTGTTACAGATTTTGATCGTGCAGCTCCTCACGGAACAGGTCATATCAAAGCCGGATTAAACTATGCCATGAGTTTACATGCAATCGTAACAGCACATGAAGAAGGCTATGCAGAGAACATGTATCTGGATGCTGCAACCCGTACAAAAGTAGAGGAGACAGGCGGAGCCAACTTCTTATTTGTTACAAAAGATAACAAGATCGTAACACCGAAGTCTGACAGTATTCTTCCTTCTATCACACGTCGTTCCCTGATGTATGTAGCAGAGCATTACCTGGGACTGGAAGTAGAGCAGAGAGAAGTATACCTGGATGAAGTTTCGAACTTTGTAGAGTGCGGTCTGTGCGGTACTGCAGCTGTTATTTCTCCGATTGGAAAGATTGTGGATCATGGTCGTGAAATCTGCTTTGCAAGCGGTATGGATGAGATGGGACCGATTCTGTCCAAGCTGCGTGAGACATTGGTTGATATCCAGGAAGGCAGGATTGAAGCTCCGGAAGGATGGATTCATGTAATTGAGTAATCAAAAAGTGACTGCGTTCATGAGCAAATAGCGAAAGTGGATTGCGAATGTCCGATTTACATAAAATGATGTGAAAAAAGAGATTTTCCTGTGGTTTTATAAGCTACAGGAAAATCTCTTTTATACTGTATAAGATGATGCCAGAATTGTGGGAGTACGAAGTACGGAACAATTCGTATGGCATCTTTTGACCCCAGATCTTGATTACACGGATTGCTCCGTAGTTTCGGATTCTGCCGAAGTTTCCGGAAGTCTTACGTAAATTTTTTCAATCCGGTGTTTGTTTTTCGTCCGAACCTGCAGAAAAATACCATCCGGTGTGGTGATGGATTCCCGGATTTTCGGCAGATGGTCTAAGAGACCGATCATGTAGCCGCCGATGGAATCGTAGTCGTCAGATTCCAGATGCAGATTCAGTTCATCGCTGAAGTCCGCCAGATTCATGGAACCTTCTACCAGATATTCATGATCCGAAATTTTCTGGATCGGATCCTCTTCATCGTAGTCATATTCATCGCGGATTTCCCCAACGATTTCTTCAATCAGGTCTTCCAGTGTCAGCAGTCCGGCAGTTGTGCCGTATTCGTCCAGAACGATGGCGATATTGATGGAAGAATTACGCATTTCCACCAGAAGATCTGCGGTATGCTTGTGTTCATATGTGAAATATGGTTCCCGCATCAGTTCACGGACAGAAAAATGTTCCTTGTCACAGAGCAGCAGATCTTTAATATTTAAAATACCGATGACATCATCGGTGGTTTCCTCATAAACAGGAAGACGTGTAAAACGGTCTTCACGGAAAATGTCCAGAATCTCATCGTAAGTGTTGTCCACTTGAGCGAAGGTCATATCAATCCGAGGAATCATAACTTCTTTTGCCAGGGCATCACCAAAATCGAATACATTGTTGATCATTTCTTTTTCTTCTGATTCGATGACACCGGATTCATGGCTGACATCCACGATGGTCCGCAGTTCACTTTCTGTCATGGCCTGTCTGCCCTCAGATGCTTTGACACCCATAAGTCGGAGTACCAGCATGGCAAGGTGATTGATGATGAAGATGACAGGAGTCAGCGCTTTCATCAGAAGCCAGATGATATTGCAGAATCGCAGGGAAATTTTCTCTGCGCGCAGGGTTGCCATGGTTTTCGGGGAAATCTCACCGAAGATCAGGATCAGCACTGTCAGAATTCCGGTTGCGATTCCGGCACCGGCGTTGCCGAAGATACGGAGGGCAAGTGCTGTAGCCAGGGAAGATGCCGTCAGGTTGACAACATTATTACCAATCAGGATTGCACTCAGCATTTTCGCAGAATCATCGGTGACCTGAAGCACCCGGGCGGCACGCTTGTTCCCTTCTTCTGCCAGAGATCGCATGCGGATCCGGTTTACCGTGGTCAGTGCCGTTTCCGATGAGGAAAAGAATGCTGACAGAGCCAGCAGAATGACCAGTACGATTAATTGTATTGTGGAGCTTATGTCCAAAAATAATTCACCTCTCTAAATAAATATGTTGTCTGTAAGCACAGCATGATGGAAGATATTCCATAAATTTTGTTGTTGGATTACAATTTTTATTCTATATATTACAGGAAAAGAATAGGATTTTCAAGCTATTGTTGCGAAAAAAAGAGGTTCTATTTTTGAAATTTTCAGAATATATAACTATATGTCCGATGTGAAAACAACCAGAGGACTGAGAAAGCAGCGGAAGTGGATTGCGAATGTCCGCTTTACATCATAGAGGGAGGAAGAGATATGGAACATGCAGAAGGAAATAGGAAAATTGTATTGAAAGTATTAAGCACATTGCTGATCATGTACATTCTGACGGGAGTGGCATTATTTGTGCTGGCATTTTTACTTTATAAAATGGAACTGACGGAAAATATTGTCACCATTGGAATTACAGCAATCTATGTGGTGTCGGGTCTGCTTGGCGGCATTATCATAGGAAAGAGAATGAAGACCCGGCGTTTTCTGTGGGGGATTATTATGGGAGCGGCGTATTTCCTGGTGTTGCTGATCGGATCGGCACTGTTGAACCGTGGGCTGACATCGGATATGCTGCATATCGGGCTGACACTGGTGATGTGCATGGGAGCCGGGATGATCGGGGGAATGGTCAGTTGATCCTTTTGAACGGTTACAAAAAAATACTTTCTTTATAGTGGAAAATATGATATACTTCTGACATATGTAAGAAGAAAGGAGATTTCGGAAGATGAAACACGTAAAAACATTAAATACAAAAAGATTACAGAACACAGTAAAAAAAGGCGGATGTGGTGAGTGCCAGACATCCTGCCAGTCTGCTTGCAAAACTTCCTGTACAGTAGGAAATCAGAGCTGCGAGCACAAATAAGAAGAACAAAACAGCAACTACTATTACAAAAGGCCGTATGCCTAAGGCATGCGGTCATTTGCACGTTTAGAGGAAAATGAAAACAGCAGCTTTTTACGTTGATTTTTAATATAGAAATAGAAAGAGAGGAACTGCATTTGGTTCACCAGTATAAAAATAATGGTTATAACATTGTTCTTGATGTAAACAGTGGTGCGATCCATGTAGTAGATGATGTTTCCTATGATGTGATCGCTTTGTACGAAGATCATACACCGGAGGAGATTGTAGCAGAACTGTCCGGAACATACAGCGAAGCTGAGGTGAAAGAAGCCTGTGAAGAAGTAGCTTCCCTGGTAAAAGACGGAGAACTGTTTACAAAAGATGAATACGAAAATTATATTATGGACTTCAAGAAACGTCCGACTGTAGTCAAAGCTTTGTGTCTGCACATTGCACATGACTGCAACCTTGCCTGTCGCTACTGCTTTGCAGAAGAAGGCGAATATCATGGGCACAGAGAGCTGATGAGTTATGAGGTTGGAAAGAAAGCATTGGATTTTCTGATCGCAAACTCCGGAAACCGCCGCAATCTGGAAGTGGATTTCTTTGGTGGTGAGCCTCTGATGAATTGGCAGGTTGTCAAAGATCTGGTAAAATATGGAAGAGAGCAGGAAAAGCTGCATGACAAAAACTTCCGTTTCACGCTGACAACAAACGGTGTATTACTGAATGATGAAGTAATGGAATTTGCAAACAAAGAGATGGGGAATGTTGTACTCAGTATTGATGGAAGAAAAGAAATCCACGATCATATGAGACCATTCCGCAACGGAAAAGGAAGCTATGATCTGATCGTGCCGAAATTCCAGCAGTTTGCAGAGAGCCGTAATCAGGACAAGTATTATGTCCGCGGTACATTTACGCATTACAATCTGGATTTTGCAGATGATGTTCTTCATCTGGCTGATCTGGGCTTCAAACAGATTTCTGTGGAGCCGGTAGTTGCAGAAGATTCTGAGGAGTACGCACTCCGGGAAGAAGATCTGCCAAAGCTCTTTGCAGAGTATGACAAGCTTGCTGCTGAAATGGTAGAAAGAAAAAAATCCGGAAAGGATTTCAATTTCTTCCATTTTATGATAGATTTAGAGGGTGGCCCGTGTGTTGCAAAGAGATTATCCGGCTGTGGATCAGGTACTGAGTATCTGGCTGTTACACCGTGGGGTGATTTCTATCCGTGCCATCAGTTTGTTGGAAATGAAGAGTTCCTGATGGGAAATGTCTGGGATGGCGTAAAACGTACGGATATCCGGGATGAATTCAAATGCTGTAATGTTTATGCAAAAGAAAAATGCAGAAACTGTTTTGCAAGATTCTACTGCAGCGGCGGATGTGCAGCAAACTCCTATCATTTCCATGGAAATATTAATGATGCATATGATATTGGCTGTGAATTGCAGAAAAAGCGGATTGAGTGTGCAATCATGATAAAAGCGGCGGAAGCTGAAATGGAGGTAGAAGGATGAAAAAAAAGAAAGGAGTCGTAGTCTTTCTGGTAATGATCATTGCGATGTTACTGCTTGGCTACTATTCTTATGGTATTGTAAAGGGTACCGCAGCAAAGGACAATGAGAAAGGAATCAAGCTAGGACTTGACCTTGCCGGTGGTGTCAGCATTACATATCAGGTAAAAGGTGACGAGACACCGTCTGCTGAGGATATGAAAGATACTGTATACAAACTGCAGAAACGTGTAGAGACTTACAGTACAGAGGCAGAGGTTTATCAGGTAGGTGATAACCGAATTTCCGTGGAAATTCCGGGTGTATCTGATGCAAATTCAATTTTGGAAGAACTTGGAACACCGGGTACTTTGGAATTTAAGACCACAGAGGGCGAGACATTCATGACCGGTGAGATGGTGGCTGATGCACAGGCTGCTACAGACACAAGCAAAACATCTTCCAGTAAATATGTGGTTCAGTTAAAACTGACCAGTGAAGGTGCTAAGATTTTTTCTGAAAAAACAGGCGAATATCTGAATAAGGTACTTCCGATTTACTATGATGGGGAGTGTATCAGTTATCCGACGGTACAGAACCAGATCACAAACGGCGAGGCTGTCATCAGCGGTATGAAGAGCTACGAGGATGCAGAAGCACTTGCTTCCCAGATCCGAAGTGGTGCGCTGAAACTGGAACTCGAAGAGTTACAGTCTGAAGTTGTAGGGGCAAAACTTGGTTCCCAGGCTATTAAGACAAGTATTATCGCAGCAATTATCGGTCTGCTGATCATCATTGCGTTTATGTTGATCGCATACCGTATCCCGGGACTTGCGGCATCAATCGCACTGCTGATCTACACTGGTATCGTGCTTGCAATTTTACATCTGTATCACATTACACTGACCCTGCCGGGTATCGCTGGTATTATCCTGTCCATAGGTATGGCAGTGGATGCAAATGTTATTATCTTTGCACGTATCCGTGAGGAGATTGCAGCAGGACATTCCGTAGCACAGTCAATTGACATTGGATTTAAGAAAGCATTTTCCGCAATCTTTGACGGAAACATTACTACATTGATTGCAGCAGCTGTACTTGGTCTGCGTGGATCCGGTACTGTAAAAGGATTTGCTGCCACACTGGCAATCGGTATCGTATTCTCCATGTTTACCGCACTGGTAATCTCCAGATGGCTGGTAAAAGCACTGTATGGACTTGGCTTCCAGGATAAAAAATTCTACGGTGAGAAGAAAGAGCGCAAGAGCATCAACTTCCTTGGAAAACGAGGATTGTTCTTTGGTATTTCTCTGGCAGTGATCGTAGCCGGATTTGTAGGCATGGGTGCTCACAAAGCAGGCAACGGACAGCCACTGAATTTCAGTATGGAGTTTAAGGGCGGTACAGCAACAACCGTTGCATTTGATAAAGATTACACGATCGAGGAGATCGATGAGCAGATCGTACCTTATATAGAAGAAGTAACCGGTGATGCAAATGTTCAGACACAGAAAGTTGCAGACAGCAATTCCATCATTATCAAGACCAGAACACTGAATCTGGATGAGCGTGAAAAACTGGCAACTGCAATGGAAGACAACTTCGGTGTTCAGGAGAACGATATCACATCTACAAACATCAGCTCCACGATCAGTAGTGAGATGAGAAGTGATGCTATCGTAGCTGTGATTATTGCGACGATCTGTATGCTGATCTACATCTGGTTCCGGTTCAAAGATATCCGTTTTGCAAGCAGTGCGGTTATTGCACTGGTACATGATGTACTTGTTGTTTTAGCATTTTATGCATTATCTCAGACCTCTGTGGGCAGCACATTTATTGCCTGCATGCTGACGCTGGTTGGTTACTCTATCAATGCGACGATCGTTATCTTTGACCGTATCCGTGAGAATCTGGCACTGGAGAGCGGACGCAGAGATACTGATCTGAAAGAAGTAGTAAATAAGAGTATCACACAGACACTGTCACGAAGCATCAATACTTCCCTGACAACATTTATCATGGTATTTGTGCTGTTTATTCTCGGTGTATCTTCCATCCGTGAATTTGCAGGACCTCTGATGGTAGGTGTTATCTGCGGTGGATATTCTTCTGTATGCATCACAGGTGCACTGTGGTATGTATTTAAGACAAGATTTTCTAAAAAGAAAAAATAAGAAACGCGTTAATCGTAAGTTTTTTGTTTCTCTCTGGCAGAAATGAAATAAAAGAAGACAGTAGTTGTAGAAATGCCGCTACTGTCTTCTTTTATTTTGCGTTCATGAGTAAATAGCAAAAGCGGATTGCGAATATCAGCTTTACAACCTAGCATTTTACTAGAAAATATAGTATGATATGCAGCAGTTGGTTAATGCTATCTTGCAGGATGATTATTTTTTTGCTAAGATAGGAAAGCTTAATGTAATAAGATTTATTTATTTATGAAACGGAGGGTGTGACATGCAGGCATATGTGGAATATTTTCAGACACATGGACAGGAATATGTGTATATGATCTGGCAACATCTGTATCTGAGTCTTCTGGCAGTGGGAATCGCAGCTGCGGTAGGTATTCCATGCGGCATCCTGAGCCTGCGTGCTCCGAGGATAAAGAAGATTCTGACTACAGGATTCAGTGTCTTGCGTATTATTCCGAGTCTGGCAGTGCTTGTTATTCTGATTCCAATCATGGGAGTGGGTGTGAAACCGGCACTGACAGCATTGGTGATTCTGGCAATCCCACCAATTCTGATACAGACAACGCTGGCATTTTCACAGGTTCCAGATTTTCTGCTGGAAGTGGCAGATGCCATGGGCATGGATAAAAAGAGAAAATTCCGGCAGGTGGAAGTGCCGCTGGCGATGCCTGGTATTATCAGTGGCATCCGTATGGCGATGTCAGAGGTTATCGCAAGTGCTACACTGGCGGCTTATATTGGCGCCGGAGGGCTGGGAATTCTGATTTTCAACGGAATCAATCTGCTGAAAACCGAGTATCTGGTGATCGGTGGAGGAACAGTGGCTGTCATTACTATGCTGTGCAGCATGGCACTTGGGGCAGTTGAGAAAAAAATAAGTCGGGCACTTTAAAAAGCAAATAAAGGAAGTCTGATATTGATAGAAAGTTGAGAACATTACAGGAGGAAAAAAGAGATGAAGAAAAAAGTATTGGCAGTAATACTTGCAGTTGTATCAGTCGCAGCACTTGCGGCATGTGGAAGTAACGGAGCAGCAGAACCGAAAGCAGATGGAAGTGCAGCTACCGAAAAAAGCAGTAGTACAAGTGCAGATACTACGATTAAAATCGGAGCAAAAAGTTTTTCAGAGAGTAAGATCCTGGGTGAGTTATATGCACTTGCCCTGGAAGATGCCGGATATAAGGTGGAACGTGAATTTGAAGTATCCGACAACCTGATCCATCAGGCAGTGTGTGACGGTCAGATTGATATGTATCCGGAGTACACTGGTACTTCATTACTGACGATTCTGGATCAGCCGATGGAGACGGATCCACAGATCACTTATGACAAAGTAAAAGAAATGTATGCAGAAAAATTCAATCTGGATGTGTTGGATATGTGTGAGGCAAGTAACGGAAATGGTCTGAGCATGCGTGCGGATGTGGCTGAGAAATATGGAATCAAGAGCATTTCGGATCTTCAGGCAAATGCAGATAAAATTCGTTTTGGCGGCACATCGGATACCTTTGAACGTGAAGATGGACTTCCGGGACTGGAACAGACTTATGGTACGTTCAAGTTTAAATCCAAAAACACCTTTGACAATTCACTGAAATATCAGGCAATGGCAAATGATGAAGTGGACTGTGTACCGGCTTACACCACAGATGCACAGTTGAGCAGTGATGAGTTTGTTCTACTGGATGACGACAAACATTTCTGGCCTCCGTACAACATTATACCGGTTGTCCGCCAGGAACTGATCGATGCACATCCGGATGTGGCTGAGATCATTAATAAGATCAGTGCGGCAATTGATACGGAGACTATGACAAAGCTGAATGCACAGGTGGATATCGATAAAGAAGAGTATGAAGATGTGGCAGCAGATTTCTACGCGACGCTGAAGTAGAAATCGCAAAAGGAAATAATCAAACAGAAGAATATGTCAGCTTACGCTGACCAGAATCACGCACCAAGTCTCACGTGCGTTCGACTTGAAAGAAAAATCTGTTGGGAAAGAAGTGCAGGAGGAAAAGAAGGATGAGCATTGCAGTAGAATTTCTGGATGTGGTAAAACAGTTTCCGGGTGCAGTGGAGCCGGCAGTGGATCATGTGAGTTTCCAGATTCAGGAGCAGGAAATGATCACAATACTGGGGACATCCGGCTGTGGGAAAACCACATTGATGAAGATGGTGAACCGCCTCTATGAGCCTACATCCGGAGAAATTCGAATATTCGGAGAAAATATAGGGCAGACGGATGCGGTGGCACTGCGCAGAAAGATTGGCTATGTTATTCAGCAGGTCGGTTTGTTCCCACATATGACCGTAGAAAAAAATATTGCAGTGGTACCGGAAATCCTCGGTTGGGATTCTGCACAGATACATGACCGGGTAACGGAACTGCTGGAACTGGTAAATCTGGATCCAAAGCAGTATCGCGGCCGGTATCCGTCCCAGCTTTCCGGTGGACAGCAGCAGCGTGTGGGTCTGGCCAGGGCACTGGCTGCAAAGCCGTCGCTTATGCTGTTGGATGAGCCATTTGGTGCCATTGATGCGATCAATCGGACCAAGCTGCAGGACGAATTGATGAAAATCCATAAACATGCAGGTCTGACCTGTATGTTCGTCACTCATGATGTGACGGAGGCGTTGAAGCTTGGCACCCGGATCATGATCATGAATCAGGGGAAAATTCAGCAGTTTGACACAGCAAAAAATATTCTGGAGTATCCGGCAAATGCGTATGTGGCATCCTTGCTGCAGTCGGTACAGGAAGGATTAAATTTTTTCAGATGACACGTTTTATCACATATACAACGAGACATTATGACAAGTTAATACAGGCAGTTCTGGAGCATTTTGAAATTGTGGGTCTTACCCTTGTAATCTCTATTGCGCTGGCATTTATGATCGCCATGCTTGTAATGGAACATAAGCGGATCACGGCATGGATCACGCGGGTATTCAGTATGATCTATGCAATTCCAAGCCTTGCACTGTTTGCACTGCTGCTTCCGGTGACGGGGCTTGGCATGCAGACAGCAGTGCTGGTGCTGGTGATTTATAATCAGTTTATTCTGATCCAGAGTTTTACCGATGGGTTTACCTCTGTTGATGCAGGGGTTCTGGAGGCGGCAGCCGGTATGGGGATGACAAAAGGGCAGATTTTCCGGAAGGTGCGGCTTCCGCTGGCATTGGATACGATGATCGCAGGCGTTCACATTTCTATTATATCTACAATCGGAATTGCGACAATTGCTTCTACGGTAGGCGCAGGTGGTCTTGGTACAATTCTATTTGACGGGATGCGCACCCAGAATGTGGTAAAGATTGTCTGGGGAACGTTTTTGTCCGTAGTCATGGTTTTGGGGGTCAACGGTATTCTGAAACTGATAGAAAAACGTCTGAAGAAGAAACTGTATCAGGAATAGGTTCCGGAGAAAAAGAAAGACTGATGGACAGCAGAGGACAAACCTCTTTGTGGAAAAAGTGATGGAGTAGAAACAAAATGATAAGAGAGTATTTAAAAGAACATATTTTGATTACAGATGGTGCCATGGGTACCTATTATGACAGAAAAAAATCAGAAAATGGCCGGATCGCGGAGGAAGCGAATCTGCTGGAGCCGGAACTGATCACTCGGATCCATGAAGAATATCTGGAACAAGGAGCCAGACTGATCCGTACAAATACCTTTGCGGCAAATCATGCTATGGCACTGGGCAGAGGTATCCGTGACCGCAGGGAACAGGATGCTTATGTAAAACATGTGATCCGCGCGGCGTGGAAACTGGCGCAGAAAGCAGCAGAAAACCGTCCGGAGGAAATTTTTGTCGCAGCAGATATCGGACCGGTGGCGGAAAATCTGTTTAGTGAATATGAGACAGATCCGGCAGCGGAATATCGTTTTCTGGCAGATTGTTTTCTGGAGTGCGGTGCACAGATTTTTAACTTTGAGACATTTTCAGATATTAAATATGTGGCAAAAACAGCCCGATATATCAAAGAAAAATGCCCGGAAGCGTTTGTGATGGTTTCTTTTGCAGCAAATCGTAACGGTTATACTACGCAGGGAATCAGCATCAGCCGCCTGTTTGCCGAGGCGGCACAGACACCGGAAATCGACAGCTACGGATGCAACTGTCTGCTGGGGGCAGCCCACATGTACAAGCTGATCAAAGCACAGAACCTTGCCGGGGACAAGTTTATCCAGGTATTACCAAACAGCGGATATCAGCAGATTGTCCGTGGACAGGCAGGCCATGCAGATGGTGTACACTATTTTGCTGATAAAATGGAACAGATGGCAGAATTGGGTGTAAATATCATTGGCGGATGCTGCGGAACCACACCAAAGCATATCCGGATGCTGTGTGAGAAACTGGCAGGAAAAGCACCATATGAAAAGCTTCCGGTAGTGGAAAAAGGCGGGGAAGATGCTGTTTCCCAGACCCGTAACAATCCATTCATGGCGAAATTGCAGCGGGGAGAAAAAGTGATTGCCGTAGAACTGGATCCCCCTTTTAACCAGGATGCTCAAAAGCTGATGGAAGGTGCATTTCAGTTGAAACAGAGCGGTGTAGATATCATTACCATCGCAGATTCACCACTGGCGAGAGCCCGCGCAGATTCTGTACTGCTGGCTGCAAAAGTCAGTGCTATGGTGGATATTCCGGTGATGCCGCATATCGCCTGCCGTGACAGAAACCGCATCAGTATGCACTCCACATTATTGGGTGCACATATCAATGGAATCCGGAATCTGATGATCGTCACCGGTGATCCCGTGCCTTCCGGTGAACGGGACAACACAAAGAGCGTGTTTGATTTTAATTCGATTCGTTTTATGGAATATGTAAAAGAACTGAATCAGGAGATTTTCCTGCAGGATGCATTTTCTTATGGTGGTGCTCTGAATCAGAATCAGGCAAATGAAGATCAGGTCATGAAGCGGATGCAGAAGAAAATCGATGCAGGACTTTCCTGGTTTATGACCCAGCCGATCTATTCTGATGAGGAAGTAGAAAAACTGGGCAGAATGAAACAGGAGTTGAACACAAAGATTTTATGTGGTATTATGCCGTTAGTCAGCTATCGCAATGCGATGTTTATCAAAAACGAAATGCCGGGCATTCAGGTGCCGGATGAGATCGTGGCACAATATCGGCCGGATATGAGCCGGGCAGAGGCAGAGGATGTTGCAGCCCGTATTTCTCTTTCCATCATGGAAAAGCTGGAAGAGGTAGCCGATGGATTTTATTTTATGACACCATTTAACCGTGTATCTCTGATCACCAGGATCATTCATGCGCGGAAACCGCAATAGGAGAGTTGGAATGAAAAAGGAAGAACTGTATAGATTATTAGAGAATGGACCTGTATATCTGGATGGAGCTACAGGAAGCAATCTGCAAAAAGCCGGTATGCCTACAGGTGTGTGCCCGGAACAGTGGATTCTGGATCATCCGGATGTGATCCTGGATCTTCAGAAACGTTATATAGAAGCAGGTACGCAGATTTTATACGCACCGACATTTTCCGGAAACCGTATCAAACTGGAAGAGTATGGACTGGCAGATAAAATCGTAGAGATCAATACAAAACTGGTGCAGCTATGCCGGGAAGCAGCAGGTGAGAAAGGACTGGTATGTGGTGATATGACCATGACCGGTGAAAGCCTGGAGCCGATGGGCGATCTGGAACTGGAAGAACTTATTGATATTTACAAAGAACAGGCGAAAATCCTGTATGAAGCAGGCGTTGACCTCTTTGTGGTAGAGACTATGATGAGCCTTGCTGAGACCAGAGCCGCTGTTCTGGCGATCAAAGAGACCTGTGACCTGCCGATCATGGTATCCATGACCTTTGATGAAAAAGGAAAGACATTATATGGAAATACACCGGAAGGATGCATGGTTGTGCTGCAGAGCCTCGGAGCAGATGTCGTAGGTATCAACTGTTCTACCGGTCCTGAGCGGATGGCAGATATGGTACGACAGATGAAACCGTATGCAAACGTGCCGATTCTGGCAAAACCGAATGCAGGCCTGCCGCAGATGGTAGATGGTGAGACTGTTTATGATATGGGACCGGAAGAGTTCGCATCTTTTGGCCCGATGTTGATGGAAGCCGGTGCGGCAGTGCTCGGCGGATGTTGCGGAACGACACCGGAGCACATTGCCTCTCTGGTTGCGGCAACGAAGGATATGAAGCCGGTTCCGGTGATGCAGGAGCGCAAACGTGTCTTGGCTTCGGAGCGCCAGATACAGGAGATAGATATCAACGGTCCGTTTCTTGTGATCGGTGAGCGCATTAATCCGACCGGAAAGAAAGAACTGCAGGAATCACTGCGCCAGGGAAGCATGGAGATTGTCTGTGACATGGCAGAAGAACAGGAAGAGATGGGAGCACATATTCTGGATATCAATATGGGAATGAATGGTATTGATGAGAAGGAAATGATGCTGGAGGCCATCGAGGAAGTGACCATGACCACAAGCCTTCCACTCTGCTTCGACTCCAGTCATGTAGATATCATAGAGGCAGCTCTGCGCCGTTATCCGGGACGTGCCCTGATCAATTCCATTTCACTGGAAAAAGAAAAATTTGAAAAGCTGCTTCCAATTGCTAAAAAATATGGAGCGATGTTTATTTTACTTCCGCTGTCCGATGCAGGACTGCCGAAGGATATCAACGAAAAGAAAGAAATTATACATACGATCCTCGCTCGTGCATTAGAACTTGGCATGCACAAAGAGGATATTGTGGTGGACGGACTGGTAGCCACCGTAGGTGCAAACAAAAATGCAGCGCTGGAGACATTAGAAACCATTTGTTACTGTAAAAATGAGCTGGGTCTGGCAACTGTCGGTGGATTATCTAATATTTCTTTCGGATTACCGAACCGTGGCTATGTCAATGCAGCATTTGTTACGATGGCTTTACAGAGCGGTCTGACTATGGCCATTGCAAATCCGTCCAGTGACATTATGATGAACCTGGCAGCAGCCAGTGATTTACTGTTAAACAAAGCCGGTGCGGATCTGAATTACATCAACCGCATGGCTGAGTTTGATGCAAAAAAAAAACTGAATCTGTAAAATCAGCGAAGGCATCGCTACAGAACGCAGGCGGAAATACACAGACACCTGCGGCAGCAGAAAAAGACAGATGCAGTGAGAACAAGGATGCCTCCATGAATGCTGCGGCATCTCACAGCACAATCTACAAAGCGGTGCTGAACGGTTCCATGAAGAGCATTCTGGATGAAGTAAAAGCCGGTCTGGCACAGGGCATGGAACCTGGTATGATTGTCAGCGATGAGCTGATTCCTGCCATCAATGAAGTGGGGGATCTCTTTGAACAGCAGAAATACTTCCTGCCACAGCTGATTGCCAGTGCGGAAACCATGAAGAAAGCCATTGAGTATCTGGAACCAATGCTGTCTTCCGGGGATGAGACCGGTCCGAAAGTGACCATTGTGATTGCTACCGTAGAAGGAGATATTCACGATATCGGAAAAAATCTGGTGGCACTTATGCTGAAAAATTATGGATTTCGTGTAGTGGATCTGGGTAAAGATGTACCGAAGGAAGACATCGTGCAGGCAGCCATCGATGAAAAGGCAGATATTATTGCACTGTCTGCTTTAATGACGACTACAATGATGCGGATGAAAGATGTAGTGGAGCTGGTAAAAGAAAAACAGTTGAAAACCAAAGTTATCATCGGAGGTGCGGTTATCACACAGAGCTATGCAGACGAAATCGGAGCCGATGGATATTCGAAAGATGCGGCCGATGCCGTACGGCTGGTGCAGCGGTTGCTCGGACTTTCATTATGATAAAGAATAAGCTGGAAATGAAATCCAGACAGACACGGCGGTGAGAGATGTTCACTCCGGTGACGAAAATCAGACGATCGTCTTGTCTTGGATTTTGTTTCCAGCTTTGTTTTATAAAAAATCAGATGATACGCAAGCGTTCAATAGTGCCTTAAAACAGTCCGTTGTTGTGTACCGGCACGATATCCTGTACATTATGTTCTACCACATCCCAGTGCTCAGCCAGTTTACCATCTTCGATACGGTAAATATCACATACTTTATTGATTGCACCGTTTTCCAGTGTGCATTTGAAGAATACATATACGATATCTCCATCCTCACCGATATGAATGATATCCATATGTGGTTTCAGACTGAAGAAAACTTTGGTGAATTCTACAAAGCCTTCTTTTCCGCTCGGAGCAGTCGGATTGTGCTGGATGTAATTGTCTTTCATATAATTGTCTAAATTGGAGATATCCCAGTTGTTAAATACTTCATCGTAAAATTTCAATACAAGTTCTTTGTTTGTCATAGTCGTGTTTCCTTTCTGAATTGATTTTATGTTTATATGATAAACGAAAAATGTTGAATTGAAAACCGTTATTTGTTGAAAACTGTGAGAACCACAGAATAATTGTTTTCGACAAATGTTGAATACAACAATGATTATAGAAGTACAGAGAAAATCCAAAACACCTCTTTACTTCAAAACTTTAATATGTTAAAATTTTGCACAGAGAAAAGCAAATGCTGGAAAGCAGATGTAATAGGTATTTGGTTACAGAAGGAGTATAAAATGAGCAAAAAAATCAGAACAGAGGCCGTGGATCACCTGTTTGAAGCTATCCTGTGCCTGAAAGATAAAGAGGAGTGTTACACCTTTTTTGAAGATGTTTGTACCATCAATGAAATTTTATCACTGTCACAGCGTTTTGAAGTGGCACATATGTTGCGGGAGCAGAAGACTTATCTGGATATCGCGGAGAAGACCGGTGCATCCACAGCGACGATCAGCCGTGTCAACCGTTCCCTGAATTATGGCAATGACGGTTATGATATGGTGTTTGCCAGAATGAAAGGGCAGGAAGGTGAGCAGTAGCATAAAAGTGGAGCGTCAGCTTCACGATATGCGAATATTGGGTAGAATTGTGGGAGTACGAAGTACGGAACAATTCGTAAGGCATCTTTTGACCCTAACATCAAGATAACGGTAAAAGAAAAAAGGAAGCACAGAAGGATTCCCGTATATGGGAATCAGCTGCGTTTCCTTTTTGTGTTTTTTGGCGGCTCCGTTTTTTTCATGGAGTCGATGATTTTCTCAATCAGAAGTTTTTTTGTATAGACATCAAAATTCAGAAGGCAGATGAAAGTGAACTTTTGCAAAAAGTCTGCATCTTTTTCACTGAGATTTTCCAGATCTGCAAAAGCAGATTCGCTGATGATATATTCTTCCTGGATGATTTCTTTTAAACGCTCTACCTGATGGGATTCCAGGCAGAAGATACCGTCATAAATCTCCTCCAGTGTCGGGGAAGATTTTTTGCCGAAATAGCGGTTGGTCAGCGGATTCAGGACATTCTGGATATCACTGATACTGAGGACACTTTTAAAATAGTAGATAAACACCAGGGTTAAAATATGCTCTTTGGAATATTTTTTCTTTTCCGGCGGCGGGAGCAGATTATTTTTTACATAATTGTTGACCATGGTTTTGGTCAGAATTGGATCTTCCTCATGCCGTTTTGTAGGATACAGTTCTTTTTCCATGAATGTTATGACCTGATCCATATATAGATTGATATCCGGAAGTGCTTCCAGTTTTGCATGGTCAATTCGTGACAGACTGTCCAGTATGCTGTTTAATAAATCGTTTGTATTGATTGTCATGCGAACTATCTCCAGTCATTCGTGATTTATGTTTTGTAATGTTTAAAAGATATTATATAGTATTGAAAACCGAATGGCAAGCCAATGTTGTTGACGGGATCAGGCACCTTATGCTATGATAGCACAAGGTTAGAAAATATGTTCGATAAAAGACAGCAGTCAGAAAATGAAAGAGATAGAAACAGATAGAAGAAATAAATGGAGGAAGCATGGGCAGATATGATTTGCTGAATACACAGCAGCAGGAAGCGGTTTTTCAGACAGAAGGACCGGTGCTGGTACTGGCAGGAGCCGGTTCCGGAAAGACGAGGGTTCTGACGCACAGAACCGCTTATCTGATAGAGGAAAAAGGGGTGAATCCATATCATATTATGGCAATTACCTTTACAAATAAAGCAGCAGCAGAGATGCGGGAACGTATCGACAATCTGGTGGGATTCGGTTCGGAGAGTATCTGGGTATCTACCTTTCACTCCAGCTGTGTACGGATTCTCCGTCGGTATATTGACCGTCTGGGCTATGACAACCGGTTTACGATTTACGATGCAGATGATCAGAAGACGGTGATGAAGGACGTGTGTAAGCGGCTTCAGATTGATACGAAGCAGACGAAAGAACGTGCGTTGCTGAATGTGATTTCTTCCGCAAAAAATGAATTGGTCTCTCCGGAGGAGTTTACCATGCGGGCAGCCGGTGATTATGCAAAACAGAAGCAGGCACAGGTTTACCGGGAATATCAGCAGACGTTGAAAAAAAACAATGCACTTGATTTTGACGATCTCATCATGAAATGTGTGGAATTGTTTAAAAATGATCCGGAAGTGTTGGATTCTTATCAGGAGCGTCTGCGCTATATCATGGTAGATGAGTATCAGGATACAAATACGGCGCAGTTTGAACTGGTGCGGCTGCTGGCAGCCAAGTACCGTAACCTTTGTGTGGTAGGTGATGATGATCAGTCAATCTACAAATTCCGTGGAGCCAATATCCACAATATTCTCAATTTTGAGCAGTATTTCCCGGATGCAAAAGTCATTAAGCTGGAGGAAAACTACCGTTCTACACAGAATATTCTGGATGCTGCCAATGCAGTGATCAAAAATAACGTGGGCAGAAAAGCAAAGGCGCTCTGGACGCAGCAGGATGCCGGTGACAAGATTGACTGTAAGGATTTTGATACAGCATACGATGAGGCAGAGTACATTGCCCATAGCATCAATTCATTTGTGCGCAAAGGGGTATTTTCTTATGGAGACAGTGCCGTACTGTACCGGACCAATGCACAGTCACGTTTGTTAGAGGAGCGGTTTGTCCGGGAGAATATTCCGTATAAAATCGTGGGTGGTGTAAACTTCTATGCAAGAAAAGAAATTAAAGATTTACTGTGTTATCTGAAAACGATCGACAATGCACAGGATGATCTGGCAGTGAAACGGATCATCAATGTACCGAAACGGGGAATCGGTGCAACGACCATAGCCAAAGTACAGGACTATGCAGATGAGAACGGAATGAGTTTTTATGCCGCGCTGAGACAGGCGGAAGAGATATCGACGCTGAGCAAAGCTACTGCGACCAAGATTCGTCCTTTTGTGACTTTTATTCAGATGCTGCGCAGCAAGCTGCCCTATATCAGTGTGGAACAACTCATGGATGAGATTATTGAAGATACCGGTTATGTGGCAGAACTGGATGCGGAAGGTACAGATGAAGCCCGTGCCCGAATTGAAAATATCGATGAGCTGATCAGCAAGATCGTGGCCTATGAGGAATCTGTGGAACAGCCGACATTGAGCGGATTCCTTGAGGAAGTGGCATTAATTGCAGATATTGATAATCTGGAAGAGGACAGTGATTATGTGGTGCTGATGACACTGCACAGCGCAAAGGGACTGGAGTTCCCGAATGTTTATCTGGCAGGTATGGAAGACGGGTTGTTCCCAAGTTATATGACGATTACTTCTGATGACCCGACCGAAGTGGAAGAAGAGAGACGTCTGTGTTATGTGGGAATTACAAGAGCCAGAGAACATCTGACTCTGACCAGCGCACGGATGCGTATGGCCAGGGGAGAGACACAGTATCACAAAGTCTCCCGTTTTGTGAAAGAAATCCCGAAGAGCCTGTTGAACGGCATGGTGCGGGAGGAACGGCCAAGAAAAGAAGAACCGATCAAAGATTTTGGGAATGTAAAGCAGAATTTCAGTCGGAAACCATACGGCGGCGGTTCCTCTGCACCGGCAGGGGGTATGCCTTATTATAAATCTTTCAGCCTGGGACAGAAAAAAACGCAGCAGTTTGGTGGTGGGACAAAGCTTGGCAGACTGACGTATGCGGAAGGTGACCGGGTGCGTCATGTGAAGTTTGGAGAAGGTCTGGTAAAGCAGATTGTTTCCGGTGGAAGAGACTACGAAGTTACTGTGGATTTTGATGATTTTGGCACAAAGAAAATGTTTGCATCGTTTGCAAAACTTCAGAAGTTATGATATAATCGCCTATAACAATGAACAATACGGAGCAGAAAATTCAGATTTGTAAAATAATATTGTGAACGCAGGTCGCAAAGCGACTGTGTTCATGTAGCGAAAGTGGATTGCGAATGTCCGCTTTACCAGCGTTTTGTATTGTGAAATGTGAAGTAGAAGGAATGTATTAAGAAGGAGTGAATGACATGAACAATGATTTGATCAGTGTTGCAAAATTAACAGAGTTATTTTCCAAAAAAATTGATGAGGAAAGAAAGACAAAATTACTTTGGATTCTTGCCATTGTTGGAGCAGTTGCAGCGGTAGTCGTAGCAGCACATTATATTTATAAGTTCTTTGCTCCTGATTATATGGATGACTTTGAAGATGAATTCGAAGATGAGTTTGATGATGACTTCTTTGATGACGAGGATGATGAATACGAAGAGGAAGACTAATCTGCATCAGCGGAATGTAATTTGATGCAAGGATGATCCGTATTGGAACGCCCACTCACAGAATGCGAGTGGGCGTTTTTTGCCTGACTTCAGAGTTGAGATGTTTGTGTATGAAAAATAAAGAAAGCATTGTGAGGAGAAAGATTTGAAAAAAGGACAGATGTGTGAAGGCATTGTAGAAAAAGTCAAGTTCCCGAATAAGGGAATTGTAAAAGTAGAGGACAGTGAAGTAACGGTAAAAAATACTATTCCGGGACAGAAAGTTTCTTTTGTCATCAATAAAAAGCGAAAAGGAAAAGCAGAGGGACGTCTGCTGGAGATTCTGGAAAAGTCAGAACTGGAGAATGCAGAAGCTAACTGCCCGCATTATGGTGTCTGCGGCGGATGTAATTATCAGACACTGCCGTATGAAGAACAGTTAAAACTGAAAGCCGGACAGGTGCTGGAACTGATGAAAGCAGTGGTACCAAATGCGGAGGATATTTTTGAGGGAATCCGAAAAAGTCCGCAGCAGTTTGGTTACCGAAATAAAATGGAATATACGTTTGGTGATGAAGTAAAGGATGGTCCGCTGGCACTTGGTATGCACAAGCGGGGAAGTTTCTATGACATTGTAACTGTGGATGAATGTCGGATTGTGGATGATGACTACCGCAAGATCCTGGGTGCAACGGTAGCATATTTCAGAGCACAGGATATTCCATTTTACCATCGGATGCGCCATGAAGGATATCTGCGTCATCTGCTGGTGCGAAAAGCAGTAAAGACAGAGGAAATCTTGATCGATCTGATCACGACTACACAGGAGATTTGTGCAGGGGAGAGCTGTGTGAATGAAACAGCACTTTTAGATGGCTGGAAAGAACAGCTTCTGGCACTGGAACTGGATGGAAGTATTGCCGGCATTTTGCATACAAAAAATGACAGCGTGGCAGACGCAGTGAAAAATGAAGGAACAGAAATTTTATATGGTCAGGATTATTTCTATGAGGAATTGCTTGGGTTAAAGTTTCGAATCTCTCCGTTTTCCTTTTTCCAGACCAACTCTCTGGGCGCAGAGGTATTATATCAGACTGCCCGTGAATATATCGGAGACAGTCTGGATGAAAAATCGGAGAAGACGGTATATGATCTGTACAGCGGAACCGGAACAATCGCACAGATTCTGTCGCCTGCGGCAAAACATGTGATCGGAGTGGAAATCGTGGAGGAAGCCGTAGAAGCTGCGAAAGAAAATGCACAGTTAAATCAGCTGGAGAACTGTGATTTTATTGCCGGTGATGTCTTGAAAGTTCTGGATTACATCGAAGAAAAGCCAGATTTTATTGTGTTGGATCCTCCACGGGAAGGAATTCATCCGAAGGCACTGGAGAAAATCATCCGTTATGGTGTGGATCGCATGATTTATATTTCCTGTAAACCGACCAGCCTACAGCGGGATCTGGAGGTTTTACAGGCACAGGGATATGTGGTGGAACGGATTTGCTGTGTGGATATGTTTCCGGGAACGGTGCATGTGGAGACGGTTGTCTTGCTTTCCAAGGGTGAGGTCGACTCGAAAAAGATTCGGGTTGAGTTCTCTTTGGAAGATATGGATATGTCCGAATTTCAGGATGGGGCAACCTACACCCAGATCAAGGACTATGTGCTGGAGCATAGCGGGTTAAAGGTATCCAACCTTTATATCTCGCAGATTAAACGAAAATGTGGGATTGAGGTCGGCAAGAACTACAATCTGCCCAAATCCGAAGATTCCAGACAGCCCCAGTGTCCGCCGGAAAAAGAGAAAGCAATCCGAGAAGCTATGAAATATTTTGGGATGATTTAATATCCCATATTATGGAGGTTGCTTATGGATAGATTGATTTCTTGTGAGTTCAACATGGATAATGCTTGTGTGGAACTAAAATTTGCAAATGGCAGCATGATTGCCATTGATACCATCGCCGTGGAGAATGAGGTTGCCGATAATATGTATCAGCGGTCAGAATTGGACTATCTGATCTACAATGATCCGATTGGATATGCAGACTTGATATTGAACGGAAACCCCGAAATTTATCTAAAAACTGTAACTGAATGTAAACCCTTAGATTAAAACTCAGCCCTCTGCCTTTTCCTTGGCAGAGGGCCGTTTTTTGCTTAACAGTTATTGAGCATCCCTTAATTGCTCTACAACACTGCATTTTGCTGCGTTGTCATACATCATGCAGGGGATCAGCCACCCCAGCAGAAGAAATACCGGAATTGTCA
>OLNC01000369.1_pt1 | contig 49314 bp, 41 predicted proteins | sample 1672011 | NCBI WGS metagenome assembly OLNC01 (sample SAMEA3136636, study PRJEB25190) | human gut metagenome | biome: human gut; feature: human-associated habitat; material: faeces | place: Austria | collected 2013
CTGCCAGGATCCCTGATTCCCCTGTCAGCTGTATATAACGGACTTTTCCTTTCTCCTCTACGATTCCTGTAAACATGATTCCTCCTGTTTTTTCTCACACACCTGACATCTTATCCGAATATCCTCACCGATCTGGCAGATATCTGTATATTTCAGTTCCACTGCATCAGACGGGAATTCAACTCCGATACCTTCTACCGGTGTCTTCCCGGCCACCCCGCCAAACAGCTTTGGTGCCACAAAAGCCTGTACTTCCTTTACAATTCCGGCTCGCAGGGCACTGTCATTTAACGTACCGCCTCCCTCCAGGAGGATGCTGTCAATACCTCTGTTTCCAAGATCTGCCATCAGCTTCTTAAGGTCTATCTGATTCTTTTCATCGGGACAGTAAATGGTCTCAACTCCCATGGTATGTAATATTTTTATTTTTTCTTCTGTATTTTTCTGATCTGCATAAGCCACGATCGTCCGGTACTTTTCCGCACTTTTTACGATCTGACTGTCCGGCGGGATTCTGAGCTTACTGTCGCACACAATCCTGACAGGACTTTTCCAGCCTTCTACCCGGACGTTTAACATCGGATCATCTGCAAGCACAGTTCCAATACCTGCCATGATCCCCATGTACTGATGCCGCATATGCTGTACTTCTTTTCTTGCCGCTTCTCCAGTAATCCATTTTGATGCTCCTGTCTTCGTTGCGATCTTCCCATCCAGTGTCATAGCATACTTCATCACCACATAAGGAGTCTTCGTAGTAATATAATGGAAAAACACCGGGTTCAGCTGATCACATTCTTCTCTCATAAAATCTTCAACTACTGTTACACCGGCTTCCCTTAACATCTGTACACCTTTTCCTGCCACTTTCGGATTCGGATCCCGGGAACCGATCACCACTTTTCTGATCTTCTGTTCAATGATCGCTTCCGTACATGGAGGTGTTTTTCCATGATGACAGCAAGGCTCCAGCGTAACATAAATCACCGCACCTTCTGCTGATTCTGTGAGAGAAGCAATTGCATTACGTTCCGCATGAAGTTCTCCATACTTTTTATGATAGCCTTCCCCGATGATCCTTCCGTCTTTTACGATCACTGCCCCTACCATCGGATTGGGATTCGTCCAGCCTTCTCCTTTTTTTGCCAGCTGAATCGCCCGAAGCATATATTCCTGATCCGTCATTTTTATTCCTTCTTTCTTATTCCTGTTCTTTGTCTAGAGCGTGTTTGAAAAAGGCTTTCTGCAAGATGTGCGTCACAATTTGTGGGAGATTTTGTCCGGATGAGGGCGCCGTAGCGGGCTACGGCAACTGAATTCGGGCAAAAGATACCGCAAAGTGGGGCGTGCAGATTGCAGGAATGATTTTTCAAACACGCTCTGGTACGCCGAAACTTTTAGACCTGTGCAATCGTATTCACAGACAAGTAAGTGGTATATTTATTTCGAAAACGATGTACCAGATACAAAAAAAGCCTGCAGAAATATCTGCAGGGTGGAATTGATCGGTTACATCTGATCGATAAATGAATGTCTGATTTCCTATATAAAAAGCTCTGAAATGGATCACCATCTCAGAGCTCTGATACTACATTCATTCATACAAAAATCAACTGTACTATCATCTTCTTCCATCCAGACTGTACTGTCGGCCCCGGAATCTCACCGGATCATACCTCTCGGCTCGCGGGCTTTACCGCCGGTAGGGAATCTCACCCTGCCCTGAAGATATCTTCTTGTTTATTTTAATACTTTATCTGTAATTTGTAAAGCGGAATTTTTATTTCACTCATTCCATGCGGAATATTAGTTACTGGCAGGCAATCGTCGTATTGCTATTCTCAGGCTTTGGTTGACAAACAGACACGCAAGCAATGACCGATAGCCAGCACACAGAGCCTGTGCCTTGGAAGATGAATTTTTTTATCTGCAGTTTACTATTGCTTTTTGGGCAGCAGCAAAATCTTTTTCTAGTACATAAATACATGTTGTTTCATTCTTATGATCAATTCCCGATGCAAAAGTATGATAAAAAATCAGGAAAAAAAGATTATTGATAAATGTTCCTTTTTTCAATCTCGTTTCGTAAAGAATATTATTTTCATTCAACGCTTGTGTTAACCGCACGAGATGATCCATATTATCAGTTTCACATAATTTAATTTTTCCATTATCCTGGGTATATTTCATAAAAATCTCCATTCCGCCGCCTTTGGCTGGCGGCACAAATAGTGAGGAATTATAAGCGGAAACAGGCGCAGGCCGTGACATTTAGGAGTTTTGAAAGTATCGATTATCTCTGTCAATGCATGATCTTGCTTATTTTGATGCGGCTGGAAGAACCAGAGAATATATTTGACAGAGTGTCCAAGATATTTGGATAAAGAAAACCGATGGCTTTGACTGTTATCAATCTACACCATCGGCTTTCAAGGTTTTTAAATACTTAAATTCAGACTTATTAAAATAATATAATGAAAACTTAAGTTAATGGATTATTTACCCATCTGTTTTGCAACTTCCTCAGCGAAGTTCTCTTCTTTCTTCTCAAGACCATCGCCTGTCTCGTAGCGAACGAAGCCTTTGATCTGGATCTTAGCGCCGTTCTCTTTTGCTACCTGCTCTACGTATTTAGCAACGGACTGTTTTCCGTCCTCTGCTTTTACGTATGTCTGGTCAAGAAGGCAGATCTCTTTAAGCTCTTTCTTGATACGTCCTGTGATCATTCCCTCGATAACCTTAGCCGGTTTCTGGGACTCCTTCGGATCATTCTGGATCTGAGCCATAAGGATCTCTTTCTCATGCTCAATGTACTCAGCGCTTACTTCTTTGTCGCTTGTGTACTGCGGTTTCAGAGCTGCGATCTGCATAGCTACGTTCTTAGCCATCTCTTTAACAGCATCGTTAACAACATCTGTCTCAACGTCTACAAGAACGCCGATCTTTCCACCCATATGAGTGTAGGAAGCGATGAATCCGTTCTGCTCCTCAACCTGAGCAAATCTACGGATGTTCATGTTCTCGCCGATTACTGCGATCTGAGCTGCAAGAGCCTCTTTTACAGTCTTAGTTGTATCAAGTGCCCATGCCTCAGCAAGGAAAGCATCGATATCAGCTGCTGCTGTGTTAAGTGCCTGTGCTGCAACATCTGCAACATAGCTCTGGAATTTCTCGTTCTTTGCAACGAAGTCTGTCTCAGCATTAACCTCAACAACGACTGCTTTCTTTCCATCCTCTGTTACCAGAGTTTTGCAAAGACCCTCTGCTGCGATACGGCTTGCTTTCTTCTGTGCTGTAGCAAGACCCTTCTCACGCAGGAACTCAACTGCTTTATCCATATCGCCTTCTGTAGCTGTAAGAGCTTTCTTACAATCCATCATTCCGGCGCCGGTCATCTCTCTTAACTCTTTTACCTGTGCTGCTGTAATAGCCATTGTTCGTTTCCTCCTGAAATATTCTGTTTATACGAATTATTCCTCTGTAGCTGCAAACTCCTCAGACTCAGCCTCGATCTCGCCATCTGCCTCAGCAGTTCCCTGCTTAGCCTCGATAACAGCGTCAGCCATCTTGGAAACGATGAGTTTTACTGCACGGATAGCATCGTCATTTCCCGGGATCACATAGTCAAGCTCTTCCGGATCACAGTTTGTATCGCAGATACCGATAAGCGGGATTCCAAGTGTATGAGCCTCCTGTACGCAGATTCTCTCTTTCTTAGGATCTACGATAAAGATAGCATCCGGGATTCTCTTCATCTCTTTGATTCCGCCAAGGTTCTTCTGAAGCTTAACAAGCTCTTTGCGAAGCTCGATAACCTCTTTCTTAGGAAGTACGTCGAATGTTCCGTCAGCTTCCATTGTCTCGATCTCTTTCAGTCTTGCGATACGGCTCTGGATTGTCTTGAAGTTTGTAAGCATACCACCAAGCCATCTCTCATTTACATAGAACTCTCCACAACGCTCTGCCTCTGTACGGATAGCATCCTGAGCCTGTTTCTTAGTTCCTACGAAAAGGATGTGTCCACCGTTGGCAACGATATCTGCTACTGCATTGTAAGCATCGTCAACCATTCCTACAGACTGCTGAAGATCGATGATATAGATACCATTTCTCTCTGTGTAGATGTACGGAGCCATTTTAGGGTTCCATCTTCTTGTCTGATGTCCGAAATGAACACCTGCCTCTAAAAGCTGCTTCATTGAAATAACGCTCATGTCTTTTCTCCTTTTTGGTTAAATTCTTCCGCACAGGTCGCCTTCTCCCGGGACCCCTTACATACTGTAGGGCACCGTCCTTACAGAATCGCCGTGCGTGCTTATTTTTGCAACTTCTGAATTATAGCATAGAAAATCCCCTTATGTAAAGGGGATTTTTCCAATTTTTTTCTGTTTTTCAGCGGTTTCCGGCGGATTTCAGAAACTCCAGCTCTTTTTCGGTGAGCGGACGATACTTCCCTGCCGGAAGATCTGAAGGAAGCGCCAGTGGTCCCATAGATAGTCTTTTCAGATAAGTTACTTTTTTTCCCAGTGCTTCCATCATCCGTTTTACTTGATGGAATTTTCCCTCGTGAATGGTAAGTCGGATCTCCGATTTCCAGTTCTTACCGGCTTCTGCAGATTCTGTATCGGACTCCCAGGTGGAAAGGATCTCCAGCCTTGCCGGCCGTGTGAGATCTTTTTCCCCGATATCCACGCCTTCTGCAAGCCTTACGGCATCTTCTTCTGTCACTTTACCGGATACTTTTGCATAGTAGGTCTTGTCAACATGCTTTTTCGGAGAAAGAAGCTCGTGTGCCAGAGGACCGTCATCTGTGATCAGAAGAAAGCCTTCTGTATCTTTATCCAGGCGTCCCACCGGAAAAAGTCCCTTTCTTCTGTCTTTCTCTTCAATATAGTCGAGAACCGTTTTATCTCTGGAGTCCTCCGTTGCGCTGACACAGCCTGCCGGCTTGTTAAAAAGATAGTATACATATTCCGGTGCAGCATGGATCTCCTGCCCGTTCATAACCACCTGATCTTCTTTTGTTACTTTCAGTTCCGGTTTCTTCACAGATTTCCCGTTAACCTGCACCTGACCCTTCTGTATGTATTTTTTTACCTCGCTTCGTGTACCTGCGCCGGCATCTGCCAGAAATTTATCCAGCCGGACTGGTTTTTCCATTAATCATTTACCTCCCATTCTGTTACATGGGCTGCCTTTGCATCTGCTCTGATGAAATCCGGGATCTCACCGGCAAATATCATATAAAGTCCGGAATCCCCGTCGGTGCTCTCCTGTCCTTCCAAAACCATTTCCATTGTGACATCTGCATTCCAGATAGTCCATCCGTTTACCAGCTGTGATGGGCGGATACACTTTTTCAGGGTTTCCAGCTGTTCCTTTTTATCGTAACGGACTTTATAACCGTTCTCTGTTTCTTCAAGATCCGAAACAGGCTCAATGTCGGAAAAAACCTCATCATCTTCGCCGGCAGCTTCGGAGCTGAAGTAATAAACATCAATATACTCAACAGACAGCTCATCCATGGAAAGAGGATATCCTGTTTCTTCCAAAATTGCAAGTGTTCTCTTATATGCCGGATACACCAGAACAGAGGTAGACACCCGCTCTCCTTCCTGAACAGCCGGTACATTCATTCCCCATTCATCTATGTATCCTTCTGACGGAATTCCCGCATAATCGAACATCAGCATTGCGCATGGCTGGTCTTTTACTGTCTGACCGCCGTTTTCCAAAATGTCCTTTCTCAGCGCCTCTGCCAGCGCCTGACGCTTCTCTGCATTTTTCTCAAATAATGTTTGAATATCTCCGTCACAGAAAGTACCGGTGACCTCTTTCAGATACTGTTTGTCCAGCTGGAAAAATGAATATTTGTCTTCTTTCCATGTCTGCTCATCATACAGGGCTTCCATAAGATTCTGTGCCTGTGCAGAGGATACATTATAACCTCTGCATACACTGAATCCCTGTTTATTTATGTAGCGCACATACACGCGCCTTCCTGATTTTTTTCCTTTTTCATTCTGAAGCCTGATATCCTCCAGACTGTTATATAATGCTTTACTTTTCATCACCGGCTGATCCAGCAGACCAGAACTCTTGTCTGAGGTGGCAGTATACCGGATCTTATAGATTCCGTTTTCTTTTTTTTCCACATTGCAAAGCTGCTCTGTATATGAAAGATTGCTTACATTTATCACAACTCCCTGAAGATTGTCATAAGCCGGAAAATAACTGTCATATCCCAGAAGATCCATTTTCATGGTCAGCGCACAGATTGCCACAACACCTCCAAAGATCATAAGCTGCACTTTTCTGCAGAAAAATCTGCGAAAATCCATTTCGTAGATCACTTCCAGAATTCCATGGACCAGGATCGTTCCCAGTATCATTCCGAAGATCCCCCATGCTGTTTTGGATGAATCTTCCGGGATCATATAAAAGATCAGACCGATTCCTAGTCCGGATGGTATTGTGATCAGGGCACTTAAGACCGGCTCCATCCAGGTATATACCAGAGCTTTTCCGGTATTCTCTGACCTTCGTCTGCAGAATGCCATCCAGGAAAGTGCTGTCATGACAAACAGCGTTAGGATCAGTATCAGCAACTGCTTTCCAAAGCTCCCGCTGCTGTATTTATCTATAAAGCTTACGATCACCATAAGAGGAGATCCCAGATTCCGCACTGCTGCCAGAATTCCGTAACTGCCCTCGTACCAGGTATCAAAAAATAAATGTCCGCTTAACTGCAGCATCACTGCCAGAATGATACTGTAGGTAAACAATCCTGCCCATGCAAGGGCTCCCATCAGCATGGTACCGGTGCAGGCGATCACCAGCACTGTGGAAAAATACACCAGAAGATACATCAGGAGATGGAGCACCAACAGGATCAGTGCCTTTTTCATAATGGAAAGGCTGTAATATCCTCTGGCTGCCCCGATGCATACCGCAGCAAATTCCATGATCACATATGGCACCAGATAATAAAGAACAGCCAACAATACTCTGTGCAGAAACAGTGCACTTCGCTTTACCGGAAGGCTGTGATAGAAATCCACTTTTCTCGGGGAATACAGATACCAGAAGCCGCTTACTGCTACAAAAAATGCTGTTACCGCAGCCACAACTGCTCCTATTGTGAGAAAATCACTGCTCCACAGGCTGGAATACAGATAGGAAAGCTGACTCTGAGTATAACTGCGCTCATTCCATTTTCCCATCAAAATAAGTTCCGCTACCGGAAATGCAAGGAGAAATGCGATCATGGCAAATGCCGGGATCCATCTTTGTCCTTTAGAAGAGGATTTCATATACTCACTGGAATAAATTTTTGACTTCATAGCCTGCCACCTCCGTTTCGCTGATAAATATTTCTTCCAGAGTCAGTGGAAGCACTTCACAGAAAAGAGGATTTTTTGCCTGTATCTTCTCCAAGATCTCTCTTCTTGTTCCCCTTGCAGTAATAAGCAGCAGGGAGCCCTGATGCTCTGTTTTCAAAACATCCAGCTCTTTCTTTAATTCTTCTTCTTTCTTTTTGTCAACAAGTACACACTGGATCTTATGGATGTGGAATTTCATATCCTCCAGATCTCTGGAAAGGAGAATTCCTCCCTGATGAAGAAGCCCGATGTGATCGCAGATATCTTCCAGCTCACGGAGATTGTGGGAAGCGATCACCGGCGTAAATTCACGACTCATGATCTCCGATGCAAAAATACTTTTTACTGCCTGGCGCATTACCGGGTCAAGGCCATCAAAGGTTTCATCACAGAACAGATATTTCGTTCCTGTACTGATTCCCAGGATCACCAGAAGCTGTTTCTTCATTCCCTTGGAAAAAGTGCTGATTTTTCGTTTTCCATCCAGATGAAACTGCTTCATCATTGTCTCAAAACGTGCCTGCTGAAATCCCGGATAAATACAACGGTAAAATTCTGCCATGTCCAGAGCATTGTAATTTGCCGGAATATATGCATCGTCCGGGATGTAGAAAAAATGTTCTTTGATCCTTTCATTTTCAAAAACCGGTTCTTCATCCATCAGCACCTCTCCTCTGTCCTGACGGATGATCCCGGCCATGATACGAAGCAGAGTACTTTTTCCCGCACCGTTGGAGCCGATCAGTCCAAAAACCTCCCGTTCCCCGATATCCATGGTTACCTTATTTACTGCCTGTATTTTGCCAAAAACTTTGCTGCAGTTTTTTATCTCAATCATTGTTTCCCTCCTTATAGCATGAGCAGATCACACCGATCATTTCTTCCTCCCCTACTCCCAGAGCCTTTCCTTTTTCTGCGATCTCCTTCAGCTCACTTAAAGTTTCTTCCATACCGATCTGCCTGATCCTGCTGCTGTCTGTGACAAAACTGCCTTTTCCCTTCACCGGACAGATCAAACCCTGCTGCTCCAGTTCCATATATGCCCGCTGGATGGTATTGGGATTGATTGATAATTCCACGGCCAGCTGCCGCACAGACGGCATCTTGGAAGATGGCTCCACAGCTCCTGACAGGATCAGCATCCGGAATTTCTCTACGATCTGCTCGTAAATGGGACGTCTGTCCTGATAGTCCAAGAATAACATACGACGCTCCTTTCTCTGTAATCTGCGTATTAAGTGTATTAATTCTTTTAATACACGTATAATAGCACGTGATACAAAGATACGCAAGAAATGGTCTCTTAAATAAATATAAAATCTGTATAAATTTACCGGCAAAAAAAGATTCCGACATATTTTTATAAAAAAATCTGTAATGGCATCCCTATACTATGATCCCACTACAGATTCTCTGTAAAGCAAATATTCATCTATCACTCTGCCTGAGCCAGTAGCAGGCAGACATTCGTGATCCACATCGGATCAGACAGCCCGGTAGCCACGTTTTTCTCCCCGGCGTGCAAAATACTGATATCCTCCGACCATCGCTGCCGCAAAAACACCATATATCATCAGAAGGCTTCCTGCTCCGGCTTTTTCCACCAGAGTCTGGGCATATTCACTGAAAATAAGTATCCAGGTATTGGCTCCGATGTGCATCAGCACGCTGGTCCACTTATTACCGCCCATCTCCAAAAACCACGCAAAAATTCCTCCCAGAACAAACGCATACACAGCCTGCAGGACATTTCCGTGATAAATTCCGAAAAACGCCGCAGAGATCACAGCGGAAAACAGTACAGAAAAGTGATCCCGAAGTCGCAGATAGATCAGCCAGCGAAAGATCATTTCTTCCGCAACAGGCGCTATGATCCCCATCCAAAAGATCATCATAAATAAACTCTTTCCTGAGGTGATCTTCGTCATCGTCTCTCCATAGCTGGATGAGATCCAGTTCTGCAGGATTGCCACCAGCACATTGGCATATTGGGCAAATCCGGCTCCAGCTGCAAGAAGAAGCAGCATTTCAGGAATAGATAGCCGTTGTTCCTCAACGGAAGTCAAACCGCCGATCAGCCTTCCTATACGATCCTTTCGATAAAAATATACTGCCGGAAACATGACCAGCACTCCGGTAAGTCCGGTGATCACCAGCGTATAACTATAATACCTTTCCCGTGCGTTGCCGACATGCCCTGCCAGCCAGAGAAGCACGGCACTTCCGAGGATCTGTCCGATAAGATAATGGATTCCTGCCGGATAAAGCTCCCTCCACACTATTTGAAAAATATTCTGTCTGTGCAGAGGGGTCAGACGAAAAAATTCAGAAGTTCATCTGCGGAAGCTACGATCTGAAGAGGCTGTGCCTTTTCCAGTTCTTCTCTGCTTCCATATCCGTAAGATACAGCCACACACTGGATCCCGCATCGTCTGGCTCCAAGAATGTCATGTTCTCTGTCACCCACCATGATCACCTGGTCACGGTGATCAGAAAGACTCATTCTTTCCAGAACTTCCTCGATCACCTGGGATTTGGTTACTTTCGGTCCATTGAGGTCCGTCCCGGCAATCACCTCAAAATACCGGCTCAGATTAAAATGGTCCATGATCTGCGTCACATAAAAGGTCGGTTTCGCAGACGCCACAGCCAGTCTGTAGCCACGACGTTTCAGTTCTGCCAGAGTGTTTTCCACGCCTGGATAAACTGTGTTCTCATACATTCCTTTTTCTGAATACCGCTCTCTGTAATATTCAATTCCCTTCTGCGCTGTCTCTTTATCAAATCCCGCATATTTCATAAACTGTTCCAGAAGCGGCGGACCCACAAAAACTTTCAGTGGCTCCAGATCCGGTGCTGAAACTCCAAGCTTCTCCAGTGCATACTGTACAGATTTCGTAATCCCCTCTCCGGATTCTGTTAGTGTTCCGTCAAGATCAAAAAAGATTGCCTTATACATAAATTCCTCCTGTTGTATAAAATAATCAGCAAGTATGCCTATTGTATCACTGTTTTTCTGGTAAGTCCATGCTTTCATAGTACAGCTTACCGGATTTCACAAAACCCAGGAGTTCTGCTTTCCAGGAATTTCTGCTTTTTTTCGGTAATTCCGCCAGAAGCTTTTTTCCTTGCCAGTAAAAATCACATTCTTTTCCATTGATCCGAAATGAAAGGATCTGGAACGGAATATCCGGACTGATCTCTATCCGGATCCTGTTACCGTCTGTTTTCATTCGGATCACCGGTTTTTGCTCTTTTTCTCTTTTCTTATCCGGCGTTCCTGTTGGTTCTGTCTGATAGTAAGATAATGCCGGATTTTGCTTCTTCTCCCCCTTTGATGCATCTGTTGCTGACTTTCGAACTGGTTTTTGAGTCAACGTTACAGATGGACTTGCTGCCACTGTCTGTATAGGGATCGGTTGTTCAGTCAGTATTGGCAGTTTTGTTGGTATCGGCGTTTCCGTCAGTTTTTCCGCAGGCGTATCAGCTATATCTGCTTCTTCAGGAATATTTCCATTTTCCATAAGGCTTTCTTCCTGAGAACGTACCTCATCTGTCTGAAAATCTAAATTCCATTGTGCAGACTCCTCCTGATCATTCTCTGATTCTGCCCAGGCAGCGGAATGCTCCTCAGTATTTCCTTCTTCTCTGTTCCAATTACTGTCATCACTTCCTTCTCCTGCATAGCTTTCTTCCCAGTCTTCCGGCAGCTGTCCGGTTCCTTCTCCCACATTCATATCAAATCCGCCGGTATCAAAACTGTCCATCCCTGACACATCAAATCCATAAACAGCATTAGAAGGAATCATCCAGCTGCATAAGACCACCAGAAACAAAACAATACAACAGATTCTCTCACTGGAGATTTCCGTTTCTTTTGGTTTTTGTTGATCACTTTCTCTTCTTTTTCTCATTGATCTCCTCCCAAAGCTTCAGATTTCTGCTCTCACTATCATCCAATAATTTTGCTTTTTCTTTCTTTTTATAATCTTCCCACAACTTTCTGCTGGCCTCTTTCTGACCGGTCCGAATAAGAAACATCCCATATTCTCCGTAGACCACAGGATATTCTGCATCATACAGAAGAAGATCTTCATAATACAAAGCTGCTTTTTCCGGTTCATTTAAAAGCTCCGCATTCCATGCCAGCAGCAGTTCAATGCGACGCTGCTGCTCCTTTTCTCCATAATTTCTGCTTAACTTCTGCAGTTTCTTTTCTGCTTCAATACAGCACTTTTTCCGACCTTTTGAGTCTTCCGGATACTGTCTGGCTTCGTAATATAAATCTGTTACTTCTGAGATCACAATAGAAAACTCTTCCGGTTTCAGTGTTCCTGCTATCAAAAGCAGTGTTCCTATCAGAATCCCTGCAGCTGCCGCTTCCAAAAATCGTTTTCTCCAGGTGATCGTCCGATATCTGTTTTCCAGCTTTTGGATTTTCTTCTGAACCACTGACATATCTGAATATCTGTATTTTTCCTGTTTTCTGGTACATCGGAACAGAAACCAGAAAAAATCCGGATATAAAATCCACTGCCATTTCTTTTTTCTGCAAAGTTTTTCCAGGGTCTTCCCCAGAGCATAAATATCACTTCCCGGTCTTAAGTAGCCCTGATACTGCTCCGGTGCCGCATAGCCTTTCGTTCCTTCACAAATCTGTTTTATTTTTCCATGATCGAACATGGCACTTCCAAGATCTATCAGATACAGATGCCCGGTTTCAGAAAACATAAGATTATCCGGTTTCAGATCCCCGTAACAGACTGGTGGCTTCCGACTGTGAAGATATTCCAATACTCTGGCAATCTCCTTTCCCAGAGCAAGGATTTCCCGTAAAGAAAACCGTTTCCCTGAACGGAGAAGTTCTCCCAGCGACTGACCCTTGATATATTCCATGATCAGATAACAGTACTCCCCTGTTTCCATATAATCGATAATCTTCGGTATTGCAGGATATTCCAGATACTGCATGAGTCTGGCTTCTTTTTTCTTTGCGATCGGTATCTCTTTCACTGCACGACAGATACCAAGCTCCATATCTTTTGCCAGATAAAGGCTTCCACCTCCGCCATGTCCAAGTTGTTCCACAATACAATAACGTTCTTTCAGAACATTTCCGATCAGACAGATCACCTTCCTCTCATTTCTGTCAGACAATATTTATGATTACATTTCTTATTGATTTGGGATAATCCGGTGAATTCCGGTTTGAAAAAATCAGATAACTTATAGTCAGGCAGAAATTCGTGATCTGCCCTCATTTAAGATGAGTTCTATTATAGCACATCCTGTTCCTTTTGCAAAGAACTTTCTATATAAAAAGTCCGCCGAATATAGCAGACAAAAAATGTCTCTTTATCCGGCGGTCTGTCATTATTTATAGTGTTTGTATCTGTAAAACTATACCTTACATACGATCCGGTGCAGAGAATCCAAGAAGATCGATGCTTGTCTCAAGTACTCTTCTTGTAAGCTGAAGCAGCTGAAGGAAGGATTCCTTCTGTGCCTGATTCTCTTCGCTTAAGATCTTAGTCTCATGGTAAAAGCTGTTAAATGCATTGGATACCTCATAGATATATGCACAGATCTTATGTGGTGCTTTTTCTTCAAAAGCGTTCTCAACCATTGCTGCAAAGCCGGAAAGCTGAAGCATCAGGTTCTTCTCACTGGCATTGACTGCCGGAAGGATCTTACCTGCACTTAAATCTCCTCCTTCCTGCACATAACGGTTCAGGATCGACTTAATACGAACGATAGTATAAAGGATATACGGACCTGTATTTCCCTCAAAGGATGTAAAGCGGTCAACATCAAAGATGTAATCCTTGGTCGCCTGGTTGGAAAGATCTCCGTATTTGATCGCGGAAAGTCCTACGATCTTGGCAGTATCCTTTGCATCTTTATCTTTTACACTGCGATTCTCCACGATCTTACGATACATTTCCTCATCAATATCTGCGATCAGGTTCTCCAGACGCATAACACCGCCTTCTCTTGTCTTAAACGGTTTACCGTCTTTTCCATTCATGGTACCGAAACCAAGGAAGGAAAGCTTGGTCTCCGGATTTACAAGACCAGTTTTTCTTGCGCAGCGGAATACCTGAATAAAATGCAGCTCCTGACGCTTGTCAACAACATAAAGGATCTCATCCGGCTGAAAAAGTTTCATACGCTCTACGATAGTAGCAAGATCTGTGGTTGTATAGAGAGAAGCTCCGTCTGATTTCAGAAGCATACATGGAGGGATCTCCTTGGTATCATTCTCTTCTTTTACATCTACAACAAGAGCGCCCTGATCCTCATAGGCAAATCCTCTCTTCTTCATATCCTCTACCATATCCGGGATGTACGGCTGTGCATCGGATTCTTTTTTCCAGAGGTCAAAGTCTACATTCAGGTTCGCGTAGTTTCTCTTCAGGTCTGTTACAGATACATTCATGATGTGGTTCCAGAGAGCCATGTATCCGGGTTTGCCCTGCTGAAGAAGATGGGTTGCCTCCAGTGCCTCATTACGGTAAGCCTCATCCTCTTTTGATTTCCCACTGGCACATGGATAGATTTCTTCCAGCTCGCTGATGGTAAACGGTGCCTCTGCCGGATATTCACCGGTAAAGCTGTCATCAAAATATACCAGCTCCGGTTTCCGGTGTTTCAGCTCGGTGATGATCAGTCCCATCTGAAGGCCCCAGTCTCCAAGATGTACATCACCGATCACCTTATGTCCTACAAAACGTCCGATACGCTTGATGCTCTCACCGATGATCGCAGAACGGAGATGTCCTACGTGAAGCGGCTTGGCAACGTTTGGTCCGCCATAGTCGATAATGATCGTCTTCGGATCCTTGGCAGTCTCAACAGAAAGCTTCTCATCCTCTGCCATCTTATTCATGTATTCTGCAACAAATTCCGGTTTCACATCCAGGTTGATAAATCCAGGCTTTACAACTTCTGCTCTGGAAAAGATCCGGCTGTCTGACAGCTGTGCTACCACATCATCAGCGATCATAAACGGTGCCTTGTGATATGCTTTGGCTCCTGCCATAGCACCGTTACACTGATACTCACATAAGTCCGGTCTGTTGGAAACAGTAACTTTTCCGTAGGATGAATCATAACCTGCTTTTTCAAATGCGGCGGAAAGTTCTTCCGCCATCTGTTCCATAATCTTTTTCATGTTTCAAACTCCTCATATCTTTATTTCTGTATTTTATGCTTATAATGTCACTTTTCTTGAACATGCGACTGCAAGGGCACCATAACCGATATGGCAGGCAACACTTAAGGAAAGGGGATCCATATGTATCTCCATTCCCGGAAATACCTCCTGGATCTCTTTTTTAAATTCTTCTGCTTCTTCCAGATTTCCTGCATAAGCAGCCTGAAGACACATCTCACCGTCGGATGCATATTCCTTAAAACGTGTTTCCCAATCATTCTTCATTGCCTTCAGCATGGCACGTTTGGCCTGCTTCTTGCCACGAACCTTAGCATAGGCATCCAGCTTCTCTCCCTGGATCTGAAGTACAGGCTTCAGATTCAGAACTGTTCCGATGGCTGCGGCTGCCGGTGTGATCCTGCCACCTTTTTTCAGATATTTCAAGGTGTCAAGTGTGATATAAATGCTGGAATCGAGTTTCTGATCCGTAAGGATCTTCTTGATCTCTGCGGCACTTTTTCCCGCCTCAGCAAGCATCTTAGCATCCATTACAGACTGTCTCTGTGTTACGGAAATCCGCTGATTGTCCACTACCTGAACACGACCATTATAATCAATAGAAAGTCCCATTGCAGTAGAACAGGATGCACTCAATCCGCTTGACATTGGAATGTGAATGATCTCTTCATAATCTCTCAGCAGTTTGTCCCACAGATCACAGAGATCAGCCGGACTTGGCTGAGATGTAGAGATCGGTTCATCCTTCTTAAGCTTCTCATAAAACTCTTCCTGAGTAAGAGTTACACCTTCAAGATACATTTTTTCATTAATATAAAACGGCATCGGGATCACATAAACGCCAAGCTCTTCTGCCTGTGCCTGTGTGATACCGCTGTTGCTGTCTGTTACAATGGCAATTTTGCCCATTCTTTCTCTCCTCCTGGTCTGTTATCTCACAGTTCAAAGAATTAATGCATCAGCCCTTGATGGACTAATTCTTTGAACTGCTGTAAAAAGCCATAATGTTAGTGTATCATATTTTTTTCTATACCACAATTGGAAATTTTCCATGAAAATCCCGCGGAATATTACCACTAAAAAAACAGCTGCCATACAAATATTTATGCACAGCAGCTGTCACACTATTTATCAAAAATATCCTTATCTATTTATGATCTGTGTTTTATTTCATCTCTCTAACGATCTTTCGAACCGGAAGAACAAATGTCGGAGATACGGACAACTCGTCCAGTCCCATCTCTACAAATCTCTCAGTAAGTGTAGTATCTGCACCAAGCTCACCGCAGATTCCGGCCCAGATACCTTCTTTGTGTGCATTGTCCACAACCATCTGGATCATACGGAGAACTGCCTCATGATGGGAATCATAAATGTTGTCAAGCTTTGCATTCTGACGGTCAATAGCCAGTGTATACTGGGTCAGATCATTGGTTCCGATACTGAAGAAATCAACCTCTTTTGCAAGAAGATCGCTGATCATAACCGCAGCCGGAGTTTCGATCATGATACCCTGCTCCACGTCATCACGGAACGGGATCCCCTGTTCCTTAAGCTCTGCTTTCACTTCTGCTACAATGGCCTTGATCTGCTTCACCTCTGTTACAGAGATGATCATCGGATACATGATGGAAATATTTCCGAACATGCTTGCGCGGAAAAGTGCTCTCAGCTGTGTCTTAAATACTTCCGGACGGTCCAGGCAGATACGGATCGCACGATATCCCATTGCAGGGTTCTCCTCATGCGCCATATTAAAATAATCGATCTGCTTGTCTGCTCCGATATCCAGAGTACGAATGATAACTTTTTTGCCGGCCATATTCTGAGCTACAGTCTTGTAAACCTGGAACTGTTCTTCCTCTGTAGGATAATCTTCTTTCTCCAGGTATACGAACTCACTCCGGAAAAGTCCGATGCCTTCCGCATCATTGGCAAGTACATTCGCAACATCACCTGTACTTCCGATGTTGGCATAGAGGTGGAGCTTACGGCCGCTCTTGGTAGCAGTTTCTTTACCTTTCAGTTCTTTGAGCATTGCACGCTGTGCAAGTTCATCGACACGCATATCCTCATATTTTTTAAGGGTCTCTGCATCCGGCTCAACGATCAGATTTCCGCTCTTTCCGTCTACGACTGCCATCTTACCGTCCATGGACTCATCGTATTCAATATTGATCAGCGCCGGAATATTCATGGTTCTCGCAAGAATCGCAGTATGTGAGTTAGAAGAACCTTTTCTTGTAACAAAAGCAAGAACCTTGCTCTTATCCATCTGTACAGTCTCACTTGGTGCAAGATCCTCTGCAACTACGATCACCGGCTCGGATGCTTCAAGCTCTCCATCTCCATGGCCGGAAAGTACACGTACCAGACGGTCTGAAATATCCTTCACATCAGCTGCTCTTGCTTTCATATAATCGTCGTCCATCTGTGCGAACATTGATGAGAAGTTATCACCAGTTGTTGCAACCGCATATTCTGCGTTTACAGATTCTGTACGGATAATGTTGTGGATGGAATCCAGATAGTCGTCATCATCCAGCATCATCTGATGAACTTCAAAGATTGCCGCTCCGGACTCTCCAACTTCCTGAAGAGCCTTGTCATAAAGCTTCTGAAGCTGTGCCACAGCCTGCTCTCTGGCTGCCTCCACACGCTTTACCTCTTCTTCCGGATCCTCCACGTGAACACGTTTAACACTGGCGTCAACTTTCTGGAGGATTGATATCTTACCGATCGCAATACCGGAAAATACAGATTTACCTTCCAAAACCTTCATGAAATTATCTCCTTCTGTTTTAATATTTGCCCACTTATGTTGTATTATAGCACATGATCCTGAGATTCTGCTACGATTTTTTTGTTATCTCTGAAAAACCTGTAAAAACTCTATTTATACTTTCTTTTTTTGCCGTATATACAGCAAAAGTGACAAAATAAAGACCTCAGAGCTTCATAAAACCTGAACAATACTTTCAGATATAAAAATAAGCATCTGCCGCCGGAATCCTTCCGGCAATTGCAGATGCTATATGTATGTATATCTTTTTATTCACTGCGAAGGGCATCAATCGGATTAAGATTAGCTGCCTTTACAGATGGGAGAAGTCCGAAGATCAGACCGATCAGCATGGAAAATACCACAGAGCCGATAATTGCCGGAACGCTGATGGCTGTTGGTGCTCCGGACACCTGAGACACCACTTTTGACAGGATGATCCCAAGGACCACACCAATGATTCCTCCGATACTGGTCAGCACCGAAGCTTCCGTCAAAAACTGCCCCAGGATCACTTTTTTTCTTGCTCCGATAGCTTTTTTCAGTCCGATCTCACTGGTACGTTCTGTGACAGATACAAGCATGATATTCATAACACCGATACCACCAACAAGCAGGGAGATACTTGCAATCCAGATCAGCTGCTGATTGGTACTTTCGCTGAGCTTCTGGAGATTCTTGACCTTCTCCATAATGTCTTCCGCTTTATATTTAAAGTTCGATTTGTTTTTTTCATTCTGGATCCCTGTATTCAGAATATCCTCTGCTGCTTTTCCTACAGAACTCATATTATCTGTGCTGTCTGCACGGACTGTCACATTTTGCGGCTGATCAAATTTAAATGCAACAGGCCAGGTAGTATCCGGGATCATCACGCTTCCCATGATCGTCTGCGAATATTCCTCGTACTCAGAAATCGTATTGATCTTAGGCATGCTGTCCTCACTCTGAGTGATCACACCTACAATGATATACGGTTCTGATCCCACCTCAATGGTTTTCCCTACAGGGCTCTCACTTCCGAAAATATTCTGTGCAGCATTGGAATCCACAAGAGCAACCTTTCGGTAGCTGTCATAATCTTTTTGTACAAATCCCCGCCCGGACTGGACCAGGTATCCCATCGTTTTCAGATAATTGCTGTCGATCCCGTACACGGTTCCGCCCTGAAAGCTTGTGTTTTTATAATAAACACCGGCAGACTGGCTGCTGTAATAAAATGTAGAACTGATCACATGATCCAAGTCTCCGATCGCCGTTTTCTGGGAATCAGAAATAACCGGCGGTTTGGCCGAGCTTCCGTAAGAACCATAATCCATATCGTATGTACTGTCTCCGTCATAGAGCATAACCTGTACGGTATTGTTTCCGGACCCGATCAGATCTTCCTTGATCTGCTCACTGGTACCTTTGATCGTAGATACAATTGCAATAATAGATGCAATACCAATAATAATACCTAACATGGTCAGAAAGGATCTCATCTTATGTGACCATATTCCCTGAAAAGCCAGGCGTATATTTTCAAACATGAAATTTCTCCTTCCTGTTATTCATTGTACATATCATCCAAAGTCACTTCTTTTGTCTTGGCTCCTTCCTTCACGGCATCACCATATGGGAAAGCAAGAAGATCATCGGATTTCAGACCTGAAGTTACAACTGCATAATATCCGCTGTTCACAATGCTTCCCACTGTGATATGCTGCTTTTTCAGTGTTCCCTTCACGTCTTTGTATACATAGCTAGTTCCATTTTCCGTACGGATAAATGCCTTCATCACAACCAGACTGCCTTTGGCAAGTTTATTTGACTTCAGAGATACTGTCACATAATCCTGGTCGGTAAACTGCAACGAACGATCTGTGATCTCTGCATTAAAGGTGTAATACGATACATTGGGATTAGAATCTCCACCATAATAAGTATTTGAAGAATCCACCGGGTAATCAGACACATTCAGTACCTTCGCCTCAAAGCTGCCGGAATTATAACTGGTACACTGAAGAAGTGTTCCCTCCTTCATCTGATCCAGCATCAGTTCGCTGACCGTTCCGGTAACATAAAAACCATCTTTGCTTTTTACTTTCAGAAAAGCATCTCCATTATAAGAACCTGTGACTTCATCTCCGATGTAAGCAACCGTTCCATCCAGTTTACTTGTTACCAGCTTGTTTTTTACTTTATTCTCCAGCTTGGTGATCTTCAGATTATTTTCCTCAATATCCAGTTTCAGACTTGCGATCTTGTTTTTCTGGATCTTGATCGCATCCTCTCTTGACATGGTCGTGCCATCAGTACCGTCATCTCCATCACCGCTGTCATCCGGTATCTCATTATCATTTTTGTCATATTTGGAAGCCTCATCCAGTGTAAATTCTGTTTCCGCATACATATATACCGGATTTTCAAGAAGACTTCCATCGATCAGATAATATCCTGTACAGGAAAGTGTTCTGTCCTGAAAATCCGCAATAGTATCATTCTCATGAAATTCCAGCTGGAACCAGCTGCCACCTTTCTGGACCACTTTGGTTCCATCCTCACTGTATCCAGCCATTCTGTTAAAAAAGGATCCCATCACCGTAACTTTGCCTTTGGCACTGCTTACAAGAAAAACATAGGGATCTTCTTCCGTACCGGTTCCTGTAAACGGCTGAGAAGTATAGTCAAGTTTCTGATAAAACTCCGGTTCACCATCTGTGATCCCCGGAATTTCCGGTTCTGTTATATTGGGATCAGGAAGTTCATTGGGGCCCAGTGTGGGAGTCGGTGTCGGAGATACCATTGGGGTATCATCTTCTCCGGAACCCCAGTCCGTAGTCTCTCCGTCTGTAATATCATTGGCAGTAGGATCCTGATAAGTCGGATCCATGATCAGATCCTCATCGGATGCAGTTGTATCCTCTTCCATATCCGCTGTGTCATCTCCGGTCATCTGCTCTGTTTCACTGTCCGTCGTTTCTCCGGTAACTTCCTCTGCAGAATCTTCAAGATCACCTTCTGTATCTGTAAAGGCACTGAGAAGTAATGGCCTGGAGTAAGCCGCTGCAAGATAGCTGCTATCTGCAGTAGCCGCGGAACCGGTAGTTGACTGCATATCCTCGTCTCCGTCACTTCCGGAAGGTGTATCGGTATTTGTCATTTCTCCGTCACTTCCTGTATCACCACCTGTAAGATTCCGGTCCGTATCATCAGTACTGTCTGTATTGTCTTCGATGGGACCTCCATTCTGAAGACTTGTCAGACGGTTCTGTGCTTTGGTCAGATCCTGCTCCTGCTTCTGCAGTTTCAGCTTTGCAATATTCAGTTCCATCTCTACAAGTGTCATATCAAAGGAGATCAGATTATCGCCTTTTTTTACATCATCACCCTGGGATACATATATTTTCTCGATGATCATATCTTTATCCATATTTACATTCTGAGAAACATTTGTGGTGATGGTTCCATCCAGTGTTGTCTCCGAATACCAGTCAGTCTGAAGATTGCTGACGCTGGTTACCGGCACCTCTGTTACCTTGGATTCTTTCACATGCATAAGCCCTGTGTAGATTCCTCCGGCTGCCAATGCCGCAACCAGTACACCAACGATCACTCTCTTCACCACTTTCATTCTATCACCTCTTTTCCTGCAGCTCACCGTCACGGATCATAACAACCCGTTTGGCATGTGCCGCGATCTCCGGGTCATGTGTGATCATCAGCACAGAAACTCCCTCATCGTTCAGCTTCTGAAACAGTTCCATAACCTGTGCTCCCGATTTCGTATCCAGTGCCCCGGTAGGCTCATCTGCCAGCAAAAGCTTGGGATTGTTTACGATTGCTCTTGCAATAGCCACTCTCTGCATCTGTCCTCCGGAAAGCTGGTTGGGCTTAAAATCTACCCTGTCAGCAAGTCCTACTCGCTCCAGAGCTTTCCGTGCGCGTTCCCTGCGCTCCTTTTTGGGAACCCTTGCATAATTCAGCGGCAGTTCCACATTTGTCAGCGCACTCTGCCTTGGCAGGAGATGAAAGCTCTGAAATACAAACCCGATCGTTTTCAGACGGATATCTGACATCTCATTCTCTGTACATTTGGCAATATCTTCTCCATTCAGGAGAAAAGTTCCCTTGGTAGGTTTGTCCAGGCATCCGATAATATTCATCAGCGTAGTCTTTCCGGAACCGGAAGGGCCCATGATCGCCACATATTCTCCCTCCTCCATGGAAAAATCTACATCTTTCAATACAGGTACAGTCATTTTCCCCTGTTGATAATCCTTATATATTCCTTTTAAATCCAAAATCATTCTGTCGGCGCTCCTTCCATCGGAACAAGGTCATCTCCCGAAGAAATATCGTCTGTCGCATCCATCATGTCACTGTCGCTCGCTCCATCTTCGATCATTTCAGGCTCTGAGCCATCACTTTCCGTATATGCAGAATCATCAGAACTTTCATCATCCTCAGAATCATCCCACATAGCCGCTGTAGTCTGATCTGCAGTACCTTCTGCGACAGACATGCCTTCTTTCAGCTCATCTGTCGGAAATGCGATCTTATCTTTTTCAGAAAGTCCGTCTGCGATCTCATATTCCCCAAGATTTTCATCATACTGTCCTAATATGACATCTCTCTTCTCCAGCTTGTTCTGACCGTTTGCGATCCAAACATATGGGCTGTCTGTATCCGCATCCACGATAAAATAATCATTCAGCCAGATACCGGCCTTCTTCTCATCCTGTCCTTCATCCGGTTCAATATAAACATGCTGTCCCAGCATCAGACCCTCAGATGAATCCAGATTCACATAAAACGGATAGGTACTAGATGATGTCTGATCATCACTGGCACTGGACATTCCGAACATTGCCATATCCGAATTGCTGTTGCTGGTAGAATTATCCATGTCAACAGAACCCATGGTGCCCTTCCAGGTTTTTGAAGAATCCACTCTGGAACGGATGATCACAGGTGTCCCCTCTATGATCGAATCACGGTTTATTTCATTTACCGTTCCCTTTACACGATAAGCGCCTGTGCTCAGGATCGTGATAAATGCATTGCCGGAACCGTTTCCGGAACTGGAATCTGTGGAATCCGCCGTGCCTTCTGTTAACGTATCCTCCACGCCATTAGAATCATCACCACCCATCTTGGAGGTATCGATCTTCTGGATCACTCCATCGATCTCACTGCGCACCTCGGTATTCTGCGTTGCCTGGGAAAGCTTATCGATCTCTGCCTGTTTGCTTTTCTGATCATATTCATTCTTCTTGAGATTCATTTTCTGTGTTTCGATCTCTATTGTATAGGAAAGCTGATTATCCGCTGTAGCTTTCTTTTTCTCAGCTTCCAGTGTAGTGATCTGATCAGATATACTTAACTGTTCGTTTTTCAGACGGTCCAATGCCAGCTGTGCTTCCTGAAGACTCTGCTGGATACTTCCAAGATCATACTGAAAAAGAAGCTGCCCTTTCTTGACTTCCTGGCCGGTCTTTACCTGAACTTCTTTTACCTTTCGGCCGCTTTCGATCTTTATCTGAACCGTTTCCTGCGGTTCCACAACACCTGCATATCGGTTTTCCACTCCGGAGTCCATTTCCGAAAGCTTGCTTATCTTTGTTACATATACAATATCACTGCCTCCTGCAGACCCTGCATGATGTGTATAATAATACCATCCACCTGCTCCGATACCGGCTGCAAGTACAAGGACTCCAAGTGCGATCAAAATACGTTTTTTCATATCTGTCCCCTTTTCTCAGCATCATACTGAAACTATCTGTTGCTTCAAACATCATAGCAGATTCACTCTGAAAAGAAAAGTCCCTGAAGAAAACGATGTAGATTTCACAGATTTTTCATAAAAAAAAGTCTCCTTCGTGGCCAGGAGACTTTTTTATGTAATAATGATTATTTAACTGTCCTTGTTACAGTCTTGTGATTAGCCAGCTTAACAGTAACTTTTACAGTATATTTGCATTTTTCAGAATTTTTTTACCAGGTTTTACAGTTAATACCGGATACTGGGTTGTTCCGAACAGAACCATAACTGCAAGCATAATAACTGCAAGTTTTTTTCATTTTTCTTGATTTCTCCATTTTTGCGATATTTTGACTTTCAGTGCTTTATCTGCTAGAATATTAAATATAACTTTTTTGAAAGGAAAGAACAATATGAAGACAGTGAAACATCTGCTGGCTTTCTTGATGACCATTCTTCTTGCAGTTTTTTTATGTGGTTGCTCCCAGTCGGCCAAAGATCATGCAGAAAAGGCAATCAAAAAAGATCTGGATCTTCTTAAAAATCTGGACTCTGAAACAACCATGCAGTACATATCCTATCAGGAACTGTTTCCGGATTCTGATGACAGCACAGAGCTTTCTGCTGATATAAAGGAAGTATTTTCTCTCTTCTTTCAGAATTTCAATTACAAAATCCTGGGTATATCCGTTGATAGTGACGGAAAAAATGCTTCTGCGCAGCTTAAGCTTACTACTCTGGACGCTGAGACTCTTGCCAGTGATTTTGTTTCTGCAAGCCTTCAGGAAGAAATACTGGAAACCGCCTCCGGTAAAGAAAATGATAATGGGAATTCCCTGGAGCAGCGTTATCTGCTCCTGTACAAGCTTCTCAAGAATAACACGTACAGTTCTGTAGAACGTAATACTTCCATCCAGCTAAACAATCTTGGATCTTCTTCAGAACCTGACTGGGAGATCACGCACAGCTCCTCTCTCGAAAATGAGCTGGTCGGTGGCCTTATCACCTATCTGTCCGATCCTGATCTTGTGCCGCCTGCCGAAACGCTTACCGTCTATCTGAAAACACTTCAGGAGATGGATGTACAGCAGATGGCTAATTATTTGGGGCTGGATTCCATTCTGAACACTTCAGATTCGGCAAAAAATGCCATTGCTTCTGCCCTTATGGAACAGTTTCACTCCTGTTTTAACTACAAAATATCAAGCACCTCTGTTTCCGGATATCTTGCTGAGGTGGATGCAGAGCTCACCACATTTGACAGTGATTCCATTCTTACACAATACGAAAAAGAATTGAATACTTATCTGGCTTCTGCTGATGCAGTGATCGATGGTTCCCAGAAGCGTTACAACAAATCACATGAACTGCTTCTGGACAGTATCAGAAATAATCAGGCAACCATAACTGCTACTGCTACCTTCCATCTCATAAATGATGGTGCATCCTGGAAGCTTGAGAATGCCGGTACCGAACTTGGCAATGCTATCTTCGGGACACTTACCGCTTCACCGGTTCCTGAAGATTCTGCCGAAGATAACGAATAAAGGATAAAAGCAAGAAAACCCGTGAATATCTGCTTTCTCTGACAGGAAAGCGTGATCTTCACGGGTTATTTATATTCTTCTTTTTTATATTCCGGATATGATCTTTATAAAAAGCAATGCAAGGACTATAAGAATAATAGGCCGTATGATCCGGCTTCCGTTTTTCATCACCATACCTGCGCCGGTATAATGTCCTGCGATCGAGAACACTGACGCTGCAATTCCAAGCATGATCACAATTTTTCCGCTGAGCAGAAACACAACAAGAGCCGCTACATTGGAAGAGAGGTTGGTAACCTTCATGGTACCGGAAGCTTTTGCCACACTCATTTTTCCCAATCCTGTAAACAAAAGCAAGAGAAAAGTTCCTGTTCCTGGTCCATAAAAGCCATCGTAGCATCCTACAGCAAGAGAGCATACGGCACAGAGCAGGATCTGTTTTTTTCTGGCGATCTCGCCACCCTTCTCATCCATATTTTTCTTGCGCAGCACATAAAAAGCAACCACCGGAAGAACCGGGATCAGCATATAACGCAGGAGTTTATCACTGGCTATAAGAGCAAGGTGAGCTCCTATGGAAGATCCCAGGAGTGCCATTGGAATACATGGAAGCACCAAGAACCAGTCCACAAATTTATTTTTGCACAAACGGACAGTTGAGATCAATGTTCCTGTTGCTGATGACAGCTTGTTGGTGGCAACAGCATTATGTACAGGAACTCCGGCCAAAAGATAAGCAGGCAGGGAGATCAGTCCTCCCCCGCCTGCTACAGCATCTACAAATCCGGCAAGAAATACAAGTGGACAAACGATCAGAAATGTATATATTGTCGGCTGCATGATCTTTTATTCTTCCTCTTCTTTCTGCGGCTCAAGGTCAAGTCCCAGCTCATGAAGCTGTGCCTCACTTACCTGGCTAGGGGACTGAGTCATCAGACAGGATGCATCCTTAACCTTCGGGAATGCAATAACATCACGGATCGTATCTGCCTTTGCCATAAGCATAACAAGTCTGTCAAGGCCATATGCAAGTCCTGCGTGTGGCGGAACTCCATATTTGAAGGCATCCAGAAGGAATCCGAACTGCTCATGTGCAGCTTCTTTTGTGAAGCCAAGTGCCTCAAACATTCTTTCCTGAATATCATCCTGATGGATACGCACGCTGCCGCCGCCAATCTCATTTCCGTTAAGAACGATGTCGTATGCTTTTGCGCGAACCTTTCCCGGATCTGTGTCAAGAAGCGGAAGATCCTCCTCCATAAGCATGGTGAACGGATGGTGCATTGCTGTAAAACGATTCTCCTCCTCACTCCACTCAAGAAGCGGGAACTCTGTTACCCATACGAAACGATACTCATTTTTGTCTAAAAGATCCATCTGTTTTGCAAGCTCAAGACGGAGTGCTCCCAGTACATCGTATACCAATTTTGTCTTATCTGCTGCGAAAAGAAGAAGATCTCCCGGCTTACCGTCCATAGCTTTTACAAGAGCATCCATCTCTTCATCTGTCATAAACTTGGCGAAAGAAGACTTTCTGGTTCCGTCCTCTGCAATGGCAATGTATGCAAGACCTTTTGCACCATAACCTTTTACGAACTCAACAAGCTTATCGATCTTCTTTCTCGGCATTGCGCCCTGACCTTCTGCATTGATACCACGAACACTTCCGCCGTTCTCAAGCGCACCTGTGAACACACCAAATCCGCAGCCTTTTACGATATCACTGACATCATGAAGTTCCATACCGAAACGCATATCCGGCTTGTCGGAACCAAAACGATCCATAGCTTCCTGCCAGGTAATTCTCTGGATCGGAAGTTTTACATCGATATCCAGGACTTCTTTGAACAGGAATGCAAGATATCTCTCGTTAACATCGATAACATCGTCTACATCAACAAAGGAAAGCTCCATATCAATCTGTGTGAACTCCGGCTGACGGTCAGCACGAAGGTCCTCATCACGGAAACATCTTGCGATCTGGATATAACGATCAAATCCGGAGCACATCAGAAGCTGCTTGTACAGCTGCGGAGACTGTGGAAGGCCATAGAAGCTTCCCGGATGAACACGTGATGGTACCAGATAGTCTCTGGCTCCCTCAGGAGTACTCTTTCCAAGCATCGGTGTCTCGATCTCAAGAAATCCCTCTTCTGTAAAGAACTGTCTTGTAAGCTGGGCAACCTTGCTCTTCATCATGATATTTCTCTGAAGATCCGGTCTTCTTAAATCAAGATAACGATATTTAAGGCGAATCTCATCTTTTGTCTTGCTATTCTCTTCGATCGGGAATGGAGGAACATCTGCCTCAGCAAGGACACGGAGGGATTTTACACGAAGCTCGATCTCGCCAGTTGCAAGATTCTCGTTTACTGCTCCTCCACGTTTCTCTACGGTACCGGTTACAGCAATAACAAACTCACTACGCAGTTTACCGGCTTTTGTAAAACCTTCCTCGTCAATGCTGCCATTCTCAAAAATCAGCTGCATGATCCCGGAACGGTCACGAAGGTCTACAAATACAAGACCTCCTTTATTTCTGGCTTTTGCCACCCATCCCATTAATGTTACTTCTTTTCCGACCATCTCTGTGGTCACTTCTGCACATCGGCAGGTTCTGTGCAGTCCCTGCATGCTTTCAGCCATCTCTTTATCCTCCTCTGACTATTTTTTCATAGTCATTTTAATTTACTCTGCTATCTCCGTTTTCAGACGGGGCAGTTTCAGTCTCTGTTGAAAAATTCTACATACTCTGTATAACCATCTGCTGCCAGCTGGTCTTTCTGGAATTTTTTGTTCTTTTTCATGATAGAGATATTGATCTGTGTACCTGCACTTCTTTCCTCAGTTGCCTGTTTCAGGATGTTCAGAAGCTTGTCTGCCGGCATGTTCTTCTCGATCAGATATGCTTTCTTGCCATTCTTGGTTGGAATCTCATAGCCTCTCTCAAGAAGCAGCATAACGATTCTCTCAAATCCAATGGAGAAACCACAGGCACAGGTATTATTTCCTGTAAATTTACCGATCATCTCATCGTAACGTCCGCCTCCACCGACGCTTCCGCCGAACTCATCCATGGAAATCTCAAAGATCGGACCTGTGTAATAGGACATTCCACGTACCAGTGTAGGGTCAAAGGACATTTTGAAGTCTGCTGTTTTTACAGATTCTACAGTATTGATGATAGTTTCAAGATCCTCTGCAATACCCGCATCCAGAACATCAGAAAGTTTTTCTTTAATATAACGGACACCCTCAACATCGTTAGTGATCTCACGGAAAAGTCCAAGATAAGTGTCAATACTCTCTTTAGCAAAGCCCTCTTTCTCAAGCTCCTCTGCAACTCCCTCGATGCCGATCTTATCCATCTTGTCAAGAATAATAAAGACAGTATCAAAGCTCTCTGTCGGGAATCCGCTGTACTGAGCCATTGCCTTCAGGATTCTTCTGTCATTGATACGGATAGTAAAGTTATGGAAATCCAGTTTTCCAAGAAGTGTTGTTGTTGCAAGTACAAGCTCGATCTCGGCAAGATAGGTCGGCTCACCCAGGATATCGATATCACACTGCATAAACTGACGGAAACGACCTCTCTGCGGACGGTCAGCTCTCCATACATTTCCCATCTGAAGTGCCTTAAACGGAGCCGGAAGCTCGTTTGCATTATTGGAATAATATCTGGAAAGCGGTACGGTCAGATCATAACGAAGTCCGGAATCTGTCAGATCATTCTCTGTTTTTGCAGTATCCAGTTTCAGTTTCTCGCCTCTCTTCATGATCTTGAAGATCAGCTTTTCATTTTCACCGCCCTGCTTGCTGCAGAGATTCTCAATATGTTCTACACAGGGAGTCTCGATCGCGGAAAAACCAAAGGTTCCATACGTCTCTCTGATCATATTCATCACATAGTTACGGATTGCCATTTCCTTCGGTAAAATGTCCTTCATTCCTGTAACCGGTTTCTTTTTTAATGCCATAGTTTCCTCCTTTATGAATCACCCTCTGAAATGCAAGAAACACCTGCATGTCAAAGTTTTTAATCTCATCGATCATCAGTCTTAAAACTTCATCTTTTTCCAGAGCTTTCCGATATGGTCTGTCCATACTCAAAGCCGCATATACATCACATACTCTCAGTATCCTTGCACCCATAGGGATATCCTTTCCGCTTCTGTTGCTGGGATAACCGCTGCCGTCAAAATTCTCATGATGATAAAGAATACTTTCCAGAACATAATCGGAATATCCCTGGTCTTTCAGGATCTCATAACCTAATGTGGAGTGCATGCGGACATATTTCAGTTCTTCAATGACCATCGGATTCTGCTCTTGGCCATTAATGTATCCTTCCAGCTTCAGCTTGCCTATATCATGGAGCATTCCGGCAATGGCCAGCTGATAGCATTCTTTCTCACCAAGACCAAGCTCCTTTGCCACATCATAGGCAAGGTTACTGACAACAGTCCCATGTTTCAGCTCTGCGGAAAGATCCATTTCCAGGATCCGGTCCTGCGTAGTTTCACTTATCTTCTGTACGCTTTTCAAGGATCCGTCTCTCCTTTCCGTCTACAGCCATTTTGCAATGCCCTCGCGTTTTCTCTCGATCATTTCATCGATACGTGTGATATAATTGACAACATCCTTCACATTCTCCACACGCTCAATGCGCTGTCCGTGATCAAACACAAGCTTGGAGGAACCACCTGCACCCAGTGCGATGATCGGCTGCTTTTCCTCCATAATCAGTATATTGTAAATCCCTGCTTTGTCAACCTCAGAATACCCGACATTCTCAAAATTCCCCTTCATATTCTTCTGTCTGTACAGATAATAGGGGCCCATTCCCATCTCGTAGGCAGTTTTCATAGTCAGATTCATGATCTCCTGATTGTTTTCAAAGGTCATCTCCTGGTATTTATCACGGAAAATATTCAGTCTTGCTGCACGCTTCACAGCAAGAGAATGTACGGTCAGGCTGTCCGGCCCGAGGTCTTTTACCTCATCCAGTGTATGCTGCACTTTTGTGATATCTTCGCCGGGAAGACCCACGATCAGATCCATATTGATATTGTCGAATCCGGCTTTTCTTGCCAGATGAAACGCATTCTTTGTCTGTTCTACTGTATGACGTCTACCAATGATATCCAGGGTTTCCTGATTCATGGTCTGTGGATTTACGGAAATCCTGGTAACCGGAAACTCCCGGATCGCCTGAAGCTTTTCCAGGGTTATACTGTCCGGTCTTCCTGCCTCAACCGTAAATTCTTCCAGCTCCTCACAGGGAAAATATTCTGTGATCGCGCCAAGAAGTCTCCGAAGCTGATCCGGCTCCAGCGTGGTAGGTGTTCCCCCGCCGATATAGACCGTATCCAGCTTCCGGTTTTTCATCATCCCGGAAACAGCCCGGATTTCCTTTACCAAAGCGTCCAGATACTCCTCCACATATTTACGCCATCTCTCCAGCGGATAGGAACTGAATGAACAGTACAGACAGATACTCGGACAGAAAGGAATTCCAACATAAAGGCTGTAACCGTTTTCATAATCAATGTTTTTCAGGATATCCCTCTCACGATTTGCGATGGTAACCGCAAGAGCTGTTTTCTCCGGACTTACCAGATACTGATCTCTCATATATCTGGCGATCTCCGTATTTTTCATTCCGGACTCCAGCATTCCCATAGCCATTTTCACAGGACGGATGCCTGTAAGATTTCCCCATGGAAGTTTCTTGCCTGTAGCTTTGGAAAGCATCTGATACAGGGCGTATTTGATCGCGTCTTTATTTTTTCTGCGGATATCATGGGCATCATTGCAAGAAATAAGGGCATCCGAAGCTTCTCCACTGGATTGCCCTTCTATCACAGCCCCATGAGCTGTTTTTTTCTCTATTCCGTTGTTGTAACTGATGGTATACCCTTCTTCATCACGTGAAACCCTGAAGCGGATATCATAATCCGCATCATCTTCTTCATAAAGAGAAATGATCTCATTCCCGGGATAAAACGCTTTGATCAGCTCATACACATCATGCTCAAAATCTCTGTTCTGAAACAAAATTCCAATCTTATACAAATGGATTATACCTCTTTTCGTAACCAATTGTTGTGGATGCGTCATGCCCCGGAAATACTTCTGTATCCTCCGGCAAAGTATCCACAAGCTTGTGAAGGCTTCTTACGATCTCAGCAGAACTTCCGCCAGGAAAATCGGTTCTTCCCACAGAACCGCAAAACAATGTATCTCCGCTGAAAAGCACACCCTCGTCTTTGATATAATAGCAGCAACTTCCTTTGGTATGTCCCGGTGTGTGGAACATCTGGATGGAAAATCCGGCCGCTTCGAAGATCTGCCCGTCATCCAGAAGGACATCCGGCTTAATTGAACAGGCACTTCCATAAACAGCAGTCATATTAATCGTGGGCTCTGCCAGCATTGCTTCTTCCTGCCTGCATGCATAAACCGGAATCTGATATTTTTCCTTCACTTTCTTTACAGCCATGATGTGATCAAAATGACCATGTGTCAGAAGGATTCCCACCGGTTTTCCCTGCATAAGAGATACTTTCTGAAAAACTTTTTCTGCATAGTCTCCCGGGTCTACGATCAGCAGTTCTCCGGTCTCTTTATTTTTCAGAAAATAGCAGTTGGTAAACACCTGGCCCAGCACACACTGCTGCATTTCAAGTTTACTCATAAAAATTCCTCCGTTTATCGGGTCAGCCCGTTGTTCGCTCTACATCAAGAACACTTTCAACCTGACGGATCTTTTCGATCAGAGAATTCAGTTCCTGTTTGCTGCATACATTAAAGGACATGGAAATCGTGGCGCGTTCCTGCTTGTTGGTACGGCTGTTAATGGAACGAAGATCGATCTTCCTCTCTGTAAAGATCTTGGAGATATCCACCAAAAGTCCGGTACGGTTATTTGCGTAGACCTGGATCTCAGCTTCGTATTTCTCGGAATCCGCTCTGTCCGGCATCTGCCACTCTGCTTCAATGAGACGTTTCCTGTCAATCTCAGGCATGTTGAGCACATTCACACAATCTGTACGATGGATGGTGATTCCCCTTCCTCTTGTTACAAAGCCCACAATCTCATCTCCCGGAATCGGACTGCAGCATTTAGAAAATCGAACTGCCACATCATGGATACCTTTTACTACAATACCACTCTTACTCTTGGCAATATGAAGCTTCTCCTGTGATTCGGAAGCTGCCTCCAGAACCTGTTCATCTGTAAGATTCTTCTTATGCTCCCGCTCATAGGCTTCTACCAGCTTGTTAAACACCTGACCTTCTTTCAGGCCGCCATGTCCGATAGCTGCCAGTACAGAATCCCAGTCTCGGAAACCATATTTATGCATTACCGATTCCATATACTGTGGCTTGGTATATATGCCTAGTTTAAAGCCCTTGGTCTTGGCATACTGATTCAGCATGTCCTTACCCTTCAGAATATTATCTTCCTTCAGCTCCTTCTTAAACCACTGGTTGATCTTATTCTTAGCCTGTGTACTCTTTACGATCTTCAGCCAGTCACGGCTGGGGCCCTGAGAATTCTGGGAGGTTATGATCTCAATACGGTCACCGTTTTTGATCTTATATTCAATAGGAACAAGTTTGCCATTGACCCTGGCACCTACCATCTTGTTTCCTACTGCACTGTGCACACTGTATGCAAAATCAATAGGTGTAGAGCCATTGGGAAGCGTTTTTACATCTCCCTGGGGAGTGAAACAGTAAACACTGTCCGCAAAAAGATCCAGATCATTTTTCAGAAGGCTCATGAACTCCCGGTTATCAGACATATCACGCTGCCACTCCAGGATCTGGCGCAGCCAGTTCAGCTTCTCTTCCTCGCTCTTTCCAGGTTTCTTACCATCGGAAGTTTCCTTATATTTCCAATGAGCTGCAATACCGTATTCTGCGGTTTTATGCATTTCAAATGTACGGATCTGGATTTCGAAAGGCTGTCCGTTAGGACCAATAAGCGTTGTATGCAGAGACTGATACATATTGGCCTTCGGCATTGCGATATAATCTTTAAATCTGCCGGGGATCGGCTTGTACATCTCATGGATAACACCAAGAGCTGCATAACAGTCCTTCACAGTATCTACAATGATACGTACAGCAAACAGGTCATAAATCTGATCAATGGTTTTATCCTGATTGACCATCTTCTTATAGATGCTGAAGAAATGCTTCACGCGGCCATCCACCTGTGCCCTGATGTTGGCATCCTCCATATGCTGCTTTACCTGTTTCACGATAGAATTAACAAATTCCTCACGGGCGCTTTTGCGAAGAGCAACCTTTTCAACCAGATCATAGTAGACATCCGGCTTCAGATACTTAAGAGAAAGATCATCCAGTTCCACCTTGATCTTGGAAATACCAAGCCGCATAGCAATAGGAGCATAGATATCCATGGTTTCCCTTGCCTTCTCCTGCTGTTTCTCCGGTCTCATATACTGCAGGGTACGCATATTATGAAGACGGTCTGCAAGTTTGATCAGGATAACGCGGATATCCTTAGCCATTGCAAGGAACATCTTTCTTAAATTTTCAGCCTGAACCTCTACCTTATCCTTAGAATATGACAGCTGACCCAGCTTGGTAACACCATCTACCAGAAGTGCTACCTCAGAACCAAATTCCTTTTCTACTTCTTCATAAGTCATCCAGGTATCTTCTACCGCATCATGAAGAAGACCTGCCACTATGGTCTCCTTATCCAGTTCAAGATCCGCAAGGATGATCGCAACACAGAGAGGATGAATGATATAAGGTTCACCGGATTTACGTTTCTGATCCTTATGTGCCTCACTGGCCACTTTATAGGCCTTTTCGATCATGGAAATATCTGTAGACGGATGATATTTCTTGACACTTTTTATCAGCTCCTGATAAAGAATCTCAGGGCTTGTAAAATCATGCATGGATTTCACCGCCGCATCTGCCTTCCGAACAGACTCTCTTTTTTCTTCTTCCTTCTGTATCTCAATGTTTTGTTTTTCCGTATTTTTTGTCTCTGCCATTAAATCCCACCTGCCTGTGCACAATTTCATACTGCCGTATGACTACAACAGTTCACATCCCCTTCCACCGACAAAAAATCATTTTCCGTCGTAACAGATCACAGATGCCACATCATAACCTTTGAGACGCTCACGTCCTTTCAGACCTGCAAGCTCCATGAGGAAAACAACTTTAACAACTACACCTCCAAGCTCCTCCACAAGCTTGATGGCTGCTTCCACACTTCCACCCGTAGCGATCAGGTCATCCACGATAACAACCCTCTGTCCCGGCTTGATGGAATCTTTATGCATCTCAATAGTTGCACTTCCATACTCCAGATCGTAGGTTCTGGAAACGGTCTCGCATGGAAGTTTTCCTGCTTTACGGACCAGAACAAAGGGTTTGTGAAGATTATATGCGATCGGCATACCAAAGATAAATCCTCTGGATTCAAGACCTGTGATCACATCGAACTCCACACCCTCCAGACAATCCTGCATAGAATCAACGGCAAGCTGTAATCCATCCGCATCCTGAAGGACGCTGGTAACATCACGGAAAATAATCCCTGGCTCTGGAAAGTCCGGGATACTTCTTACATATTCTTCTATTTTTTTCATAATAACCTCCAATGGTTTAATTTGTCAATCAGATGTTAGATAGTATAGCACTTTTTCTGTAGGGAATCAATGTGCAACCCGACAGAACTCGCGGAATTACGACAGGCCCTGGACTACATATTGCCCAGTACAGAGCTTTCTTTCCTGTTTAACAGTCAATTACTTGCTGTCAGGACCTGCATTTTAGTGATACCTTCTCCCGTTATTCTGTAATATAATTCCGGATCACGATCTGTAAAGTTTCTCTTCCCTGATAACGGTTGATCTCAGGATAATATGTGACCGCCATACTTCCACAGTTTTTTATTCTATCAACAAATTCGTCCGCTTCGCCAAAATATACTGCTTCCACTACACAACCAGCGCCATCTGACAGCTGGAGCTTCGCCACATTCCTATTTTTGCCAAGAATACGGCTGCTTAAAACCCGAAGTCCCTTCTGTGCAAAAATCGGTTTGGTATTTCCTTTTCCAAAAGGCTCCAGCAGGGATATCTCTTCCACAAGTTCCTTATTTATATAAGAAACCGGCATTGGTACATCGATCAGGATCTTTGGAGCCAGATCCTTTTCTGTCAGAGTACAGTTTTCGTTTAACCGTCTACGGAACTCTTCCACATTTTCTTCTTTAATGGATAATCCTGCCGCCATAGGATGACCGCCATACTGTTCCATCAGATCTCCACATTTTACCAGTTCCTCAAACATAGAATAGCTTTCTATGGAACGTCCGCTGCCTTTCACCATTGTTTCACCTTTTGTCAGGACAAAGACCGGTTTATTGTACTTTTCTCGAATACGTCCTGCAATAATTCCAGCCAGACTTTCATGACAGTCCGGTAGATAGATCACAAGAACCCTGTCCTGTCCGATTTCTGTCTCTTCCACAATACGGATTGCCGCTTCCTTTCCCTCTTCTGTGAGAGCTTTTCTGCTTTGATTCAACGCAGTCAGATCGCCGGCAAGTTTTGCCGCTTCATCCTCCGTCTCCGCACAGAGCAGTTTCAGGGAACGTGCAGCGGTATCCAGTCTTCCACTGGCATTGATACATGGTCCCAGCACAAACCCTACATGATAGGCAGTGATCGGCCCATCCTCCAGGCCATTGGCACGGATCAGTTCACGGAGACCTTTGTTAAAAGTGTGGGAAAGTCGTTTCAGGCCTTCCTTTACAAGGATACGGTTTTCACCCTGAAGATCCATCACATCTCCCACCGTGGCAATGGCTCCTAATTCCAGAAAATCTTCCAACTCTTTTTCCGGAATCCCACATGCCTCATAGAGAGCTGTCACCAGCTTCAACGCAACAACTGCTCCGCACAATCTTTTCTCCGGATAATTACAGTCCGGTTGTTTTGGATTTACAATGGCATCAGCCGGCGGAAGGATCAGTTCTCTTCCATCTTCCGTTTCTTTATAGGGAATTTCATGATGATCGGTTATTATCACCGTCATTCCATTCTCTTTAGCCATAGTGATTTCATTGTACGCCGCAATTCCATTATCACAGGTAACAATTACGTCAATCCCATCATTCACTGCTCTTTCGATCAGGTGCTCATGGATTCCATATCCGTCCGCCACACGGTCCGGAATATATGTATCTGCCAGAGCTCCTGCACGCTTCAGTCCTTTGATCAGAATGAAAGTCGATACTACCCCATCAATATCATAATCGCCTATAATACGGATGCGTTTTTTTTTCTTTATTTTATTCTGCAGGATCTGCACTGCCTTATCCACATCTTTCATCAAATGCGGAGAAGCCAATTCTTCCACCGTTCCATAAAGATATCTGCGAATTTCATCCCTATCCTGTACATCCCGATTTCGGATCAGTCTGGCGATTACCGGATCAATTCCGAACTCTTTTCCAATTGCCGCAAAATCCGCCCGTTTTGCAGCAACAACCCATCGTTCCATGTTGTTTCCTCCTTGATGCTTTGCCGCTTTCTTTCTTCAAAGCAACACAATAACCGTATTGTAACTCATACTCCTGCATAGCTGCAAGTTTTTTATGCCACACAAAAAAACGTTCCGCCAGGAAATTTCCTTTCCTGGTACGGAACGTTTCTGTTATTCAGCAGTTTTATTCAGATTTCTCCTCATCATTCTGCTGCTTTGCTGCCTCCTGCGCTGCAAGACGCTCGGCAACTCTTTTACGGTTTTTCTTCTTCGGCTGCTGCTGAACTGTCTGCTGTCCGGATGGCTGTTTTACCTTTTTCTCAGATTTCTCGGCAGAGGTCTTAGTTGAAGCTGCTGCAGCTGCCGGTGTGGCAACACGATTTTTTCTGAATGTTTTCATAGTGTACCACAGAGCACCTGTGATGCATACAGAGGAATATGCTCCGCCGATGATACCTACCATCAACGGTGCTGCAAACTCTTTAATTGAAGAAACACCCATCACATAAAGAATTGCAACCATTACAAACGTTGTCAGGGATGTGTAAATGCTTCGTGTCAAAGTCTCTGTAACACTTGTATTTACGATCTCTTTCAGTTTCTCATCCTCGACTTTCTTTCTGCCTCTCATATTCTCACGGATACGGTCGAAAATGACAATGGTAGCATTGATGGAATAACCTACGATTGTCAGCATACACGCAATAAATGTATTTCCCACAGATGTTCTGGAAATAACATAAAACGCAAGTACAACCAGAACATCATGAAGAAGCGCAAGTACTGCACTGCTTGCAAATCGGATATCCTTGAAGCGGAACCAGATGTAAAGAAGCATGAAGATCGCAGCTACGATAACCGCTACGATAGCGTCTCTTCTCATCTCATTGCTGACAGTAGCGGAAATATTCTCCGATGTGATCAGACTTGTATCTACATCAAAATTTTCCTCCAATGCCTTATTCAGTGCTTCACGTTCCTTAAGATCCAGAGAACGTGTTTTGATCACAACCTGATTGGTTCCCTGCACCTTGGTCGGCTGTACATTCTTATCACCTGTCACTGCCTCAACAACCGGTGTTACCTCGGAATCGATTTCCTTGATATCCATCTCTTTATTGAAGGTTACATTGGTAGAAGTACCACCAGAAAACTCCAGACTGTAATTCATTGCTTTGTCCCCGATCACATTACTGTGGACCAGCATTCCTACAGGCCCGCAAAGGATCAGGATAATGGAAACAACAAAGAAGATTTTTCTCTTTCCAATGAAATCCACAACCTTACGTTCCTTGGCAATACCATAGAATTTCGGGTCACGAACGCCAATTGCATATACCGCATTAATAACAAGCCTGGATATGACCAGTGCTGTAAACATGGAGATCACGATACCCATTGCCAGTGTGTAGGCAAATCCCTTAACAGAACCGGAGCCCAGCCACATCAGCACACAAGCCGCAATCAGTGTTGTGATGTTTCCATCAAAAATAGCGGAAAACGCTTTGCTGAATCCACTTTTGATCGCTGCATGGACAGAAAGACCTGCCGCGATCTCCTCACGGATTCTGGCGTAAATGATAACATTGGCATCCACTGCCATACCAATGCCCAGGATGATACCTGCAATACCCGGAAGCGTAAGGGTGATATCAAAGGCATTCAGTGTGATCAGCATTAAGGTTGTATAAAGAACCAGTGCAATAGATGCAACCAGACCTGGAATACGGTATGCGATGATCATGATCAGCATAACGATCACAAGACCGATAGCTCCGGCTTTTACACTTGTTGCAATGGCTTCTTCACCAAGCTGTGCAGCAACTACGCTGGAACGAAGTTCGGTAAGCTCAAGACTTAAAGAACCGATTCTTATGTAAGAAGCAAGATTCTGTGCCTCTTCTGTACTTGCCATTCCGGTGATCTGCGCTTTTCCACCGGAAATCTCCTCATTTACATTCGGAGCGCTTAAAACCTGATCGTCATATACGATTGCGATTTGCTTTCCAACATTTGCCTTGGTAGCTTCCGCAAATTTGGTTTTTCCATTCTTTGTAAGAGTCAGGCTGACTGCATATTTCTGGGAGCTTGTGGATGAATCCTGATAAGCACCTCCCTCAGCGTCTGCAACGTCTGTACCTTCCAGTACAACAGATCCGGCTTTCTGGATATCCTCAATACTTCTTGCAAGAACATATCCACTCTCACTGTTTCCTGTTGTAAAATTCTTGTTTCCGTCTGCATCTGTCTGATCGATAAAATACAGAGAACCTGGCTTTCCAAGTTCTTCCAGGATCGCATTTGCATCTGATACTCCTGGAATCTCAATAGTGATACGGTTGGAACCTTCCTGATATGCCTGTGCCTCAGTACTGTACTGAGAAACACGCTGCTGCATCTTGTAAACAGTATCGGACATATCTTCCTTGCTCGGATTGCTGTCCTTAGCCTGGTATGTGATGCTGACACCGCCGGCAAGATCAAGTCCGGTATTGATGTTCTTAGCCGAACCTGTTCCTGTAGGACCAATGCCTACCGCAGCCACATAGCAGAAGAATACTGTGACAATTGCTGTCAGAAGCAGCACTGCAATTCCTCTACTTTTCTTCATTTTCTTTTTCCTCTCTTATTCCGCCAAAGCGGCTTTTATCATGATAGCGCACTCCACACGCTTCCTCTGGAGTTCGCATCCGATCTTATAATTCCCCCGGATATCTCCGCCGAAGTGGTAACCATTTGCCGCACAGCCGCCGCTGCAGTAGAATCTGGCAAAACAGTCTTTACAGTCCGGTTTCGTATAGACGTTACATCTTCCAAAGTCTTTTACGATTTCAGGCTTTGTGATTCCCTCGTCTACATTACCCATAAGGTACTGTTCCTCACCAACAAACTGGTGGCATGGATAAAAATCTCCCCACGGAGTAACAGCCAGGTACTCGGTTCCTGAGCCGCATCCGGAAAGTCGTTTATATACACACGGACCACCGGTAAGGTCTATCATAAAGTGGAAGAAGTTGAATCCTTTTCCTTCTTTTTCTCTTCTGATCATTTCTTTTGCAAGAATGTCATACTGTTCCAGAATCTGTGGGATGTCCTCCTCACGGATCGCATACTCTTCTGTATCTGCTGCCACAACCGGCTCAACAGAAATCTGTTTGAAGCCAAGGTCAGCCAAATGCAGAACATCCTGGGAAAAATCAAGATTATGATGAGTAAAGGTTCCTCTTACATAATACTTGTCCTGATTTCTGGATTCCGCAAATTTCTCAAATTTCGGCATGATCAGATCATAGCTTCCTGCACCCTTACGGAACGGGCGCATGTAATCATGAACTTCTTTTCTACCGTCCACGCTTAAGACTACATTTCCCATCTCCTTATTGCAGAATTCCATCACCTCATCATTTAAAAGAACGCCGTTGGTTGTCAGTGTGAAGCGGAATTTTTTGTTATGAAGTTTCTCCTGTTCTCTTCCGTATTTCACAAGATCCTTTACGACCTGCCAGTTCATAAGAGGCTCGCCGCCAAAGAAATCCACTTCCAGATTCTTTCTGGAGCCGGAATTAGCGATCAGGAAATCCAAAGCCTTTTTTCCTACTTCAAAGGACATCAGTGCACGTCTTCCGTGATACTCTCCTTCTTCTGCAAAACAGTATCTGCATGCCAGATTACAGTCATGAGCAATATGAAGACAAAGAGCCTTTACAACAGTCTGGCGGTTTTTGGTAAATTCATCAATAATATTCTCATAAATATCTTTTGTAAAAAGCATTCCCTGTTCCTGAAGCTTCTTACATTCAGTTACAGATGTTTCCACATCCTCTTTCTTAAAACGGTCGCCAAGCTTCTCAGCTATGGCATCCGCTTCCATGCCTTCTTCAAGATATGGCAGTACCTCATAGGTTACTTCATCTACAAGGTGGATACAGCCACTGTTGATATCCAGCACAATATTATATCCATTACTTTGATAACGGTGAATCAGACTCATCTTCCCGCAATCCTTTCTAAAATTCTTTTATAACCCGACAAAACGCGCCCTCCGGCGCGTTTTGCTGGATACCTGTTACTTCAGATAAAACAAGTGAAGCAGCGGATCTCCCGCTGCTTTCCACTCATTCAACGGCTGCTTCTTATTTATGCTCGCAGCTCTGGTTTCCTACTGTACAGGAAGTCTTGCAAGCAGACTGACAGGATGTCTGACATTCGCCACATCCACCCTTCTTAACCGTGTTCTGAAGGTTCTTTGTATTTAATGTCTTGATATGTTCCATGATATATCCTCCTTTATGTATTCTATTCTTCGCCTAGTATAGCATAAAATCATCGATTTTCAAAGCATTTTTTTGTAAGCTTTTACGACAGCATCCCACCAATGGCTCCGCCACCAAGACACATAAAAAAAGTAGTCAACGCATGGGCAAAGGTCATATCCCATTTCCCCTGTGCCAGAAAAGATACCAGAAGCAGCAGAACATAATAAGAAAGCCCGGTAACGATCCCCCAAATATATCGGTCTTTCCGTATGATCTTTCCCGCCATAAAACCTCCGGCCAGGCAGGATACCACATAAATAATAATGATCCCTACCGCCGCCGTCCCTCCTCCAAATTCAAACTGAAAGAGCAAAAATGCCAGTATCAGAAGAAAAAGTCCTGTCACTCCATAGGCCAGCAGCAATGATCGTAATATTGCTTTTCCCTTCATAAAAAAGCCCTCCCACAGTCATTATATGGGAGAGCTTTTTCTCTTATTCTTATTCATTACTTCTTTCTTTTCTTAAAAAACACAGCTACACCGGCTACAACTGCCGCTGCCACAAACAAGATCACAAACGGAAGAATCTGGGTATTATCTCCAGTATTTACCTGTTTCTTGGATGTTGTTGCAGAAGACTGTTCTTCAGCCTCATTCCCCGCCGTATCACTGTTCTGAGAAGAAGGCTGTTCCTGATCCGTGCTATCTGAAGTCAGATTCTGAGATGTCTCCGCCGTATTAGTGTCTATACTGTCTGTTTTTGCAGGATCTGCAGCATCTGAAGACGAAGTATCCGAAGACGAAACATCTGCTGCAGGTGTAATCGTTGCACCGGTATTGCTTTCAGCATCTGGCCCTACCAGAGATTTACTTCCGGCAATGCCAAATGGGCTGAATGAATGTGTACTGAAAGTCATTGTGTCACCATCCACGCTTGGAATGATGGTCTCCATTGCGCCATTATCAAGAAGGTGCTCAATAGAATATGTATAGCCGGCCTTTACAGGTACAGTCACACTGATATACTCTCCATCCGGAATTTTATACTCTGTATTATTCTGTGTATCCCAGAGTTCAAACTCATAGGATTTAAAGATCGTTGCATCTTCTTCATTGGTAAACTGATAATCCTCACCACCGGAAACACGAAACTGTACATACCACGGAAGATCAATTCCTGATACAGTGATTCCATCACAGGTATGATTTTGAGACGCAATTTCCTCTTTTTCTGTTTCTGTCAGATCGGTAGCTGCATTCTGAGGGCGTTTATCCTCTGTATCATCTTTCCTGTCAAAAATATTATTCTTGTTTTCTTCAGCATCAGGAGTCTCCGTGATTTCCGGGATCGCGGTGATTTCAGCATCGTTATTTTTTTCATGATTCTCATCGTCTCTGCTCTCAGATGCTGCATCAGGATCCATATCATCTTCTGCCGCCGGAGTTATCGTTACAGCAGGAGTTTCCGCAACTTCTGCTTCTTCCCCATCCTGAGTTTTATTATCCTCAGATGGTGCAGCTGTTACCTCCGGAGCTTCCGTTATCTCCGGATCCCTTTTTTCCTCTCCACTGGCATCTGCTGTATCTGAAGAATCTGAAGAAGACTGCTCCGTTTTTCCTGTTGTCTCCGAATCTTCTTTATTCTCATTCTCCTGAACACTGTCAGTCTGCAGACCTTCGTTCTTCCCTTCATTCTCTGCAGTGCTGTCCTCTGTTTCTTTTACGGAAGTATCTGCATCACTCTCATTGACGTCAGTTCCATTTTCCTCTTTATCATCAGTTTCGTAGGATTTTCCTGAATCAGAAGAATCGGAGCTTTCCTCACTTCCGGAATTCTCCTCTGTACTGTCAAGGCTACTAACCACAACTGTCACGGAACCTGTAAGTGTTCCTGAATTACTGTCCCACCCTGGAAGGCCTGAAAGGTCAGCCCCTGCGGCAGGTTTGAATACTACCCCACAGGATTGTACACGTTTGTCCGGAACATAAGAACTATCTGCCCAGGAAAGAGTTCCATACGCATTAGATGGAAGCGCAATGTTAGCAAGAGCTGTAGGGCTGTCAATAGTTATATTATCCGGGATCACAGCACCGGATTCTATACCTGAAGAGTTCTCCGCATATGCCGGAAATGTCTGTCCTCCGATCAGTGTCATGGATAATGCCGCTGCTGCCAGTATTGAAAAGCTTCTGCTAAATGTATTCTTTGTGTTCTTTTTCATAATAATCTGCACCTCTATATTCAAAATCTAAGATTCATATTTGCCTTTTGTCAAAAAATTCAGTTATATAAAATATCGAACGCATGTAACATGCGCTCGAGCCAATATTTCTCCAAAAATTAATATCTTGTTAATCTTTCGTAACAGATATTTCGTTTTTTCGTCAAATGCATTATAACACAATTCTTTTTTTTACGACACCCCTAAATTAATTTTTTTTGAGCATCAATGAAAATTGTTTAATTATTCTAGTTATTTCCCCCATTACTTCATCAATTCCATCATTTGTCATAATCCACGTATTTTTATCTATAGAATCCACACAACATGAACTCACAAAGAATTCCGTATCCGGATAAAGCAACTTGTAATACATCAATGCACGCCTTGCATGACAGGTTTTACAGCAGAGAATCGCCTTTTTGATATCCAGGTATTCTCTGTCTGTTACCTGTCGGGAATAAATTGCATTCTCATAAGTATAGGTTGCCTGATCTTCTTTCAGGATTGCTTCCTCTGGTACACCATTCTGCATCAGGACATCTTTCAAAAAATCCCATTCCGTTTTGTATGTCCCACAATAACATTCTTTCTTGTCAAGAACTCCTGTAAATCTTCCTGCTGTGATGCTGTATCTTCCACTGGGCAGAATCTTTGGTGCAAACCCATTCCTGTAAAGCTCCGCTGCTCTTTCCGCCATTTGAGGATATCCGTTTCCCGGAATAAAGATCACATCCGCTTTTTCCGGCTTATCTTCTATAAACATGAAATCTTCTATCTGTTTCAGAAACTCTTCGTACATTATTTTCTATGTCCTTTCTTTACCATCTGCAGCTAAATCCCGGATCAAAAGATATTTATCTGACAGATATCCCCTATCCAGCTTTCTGTATTGCCTAATCATATCACTCTTTCGTGGCAGATGCACTAACAGATCATCTGTTTTCTATTTTGTAACGATCACTGTGCTATATCCTCTGTCCCTCAGCCTTTGTTCCATATTGACCGCATTTCCAAGCTGCATATATGCTCCTACCTGAACTTTGTAAAGATCATTCTCTCTCAGGATAAACGCCGGAAATCCCTGATCTGTCAGCTGATACAACATCCGGTCTGCGTTTTCCCGGTTTCGAAATGCTCCTGTCTGTACTCGATAATATAATGGTTCTTCCACAGTTTCCTCATTCAATGTTCCCAGAATGGCATCTGCGATGCTTCTGGCAATCTCTTCGAATTTTTTTTCGAAAAGCTGATTATCCTTTTCCGAGTTTATAAATCCGGTCTCGATCAAAAGTGCCGGCATTTTTGTGCGCCGGAGCACTACCAGCCCGGGGCGTTCTTTCACGCCCAGTTCCCGAAACCCCAGTTCTCCCAATGCTCCCAGGATATTCTGTGCCATCTGATATTTAATGCCTTTCTTATCATAGACTAATACTTCAACTCCATTGTATTGTTCAGGCCCGGAACTACTGTTGCGATGAAAAGAAATAAAAAAATCTGCTCCGGCTTCATTTGCGGCTTTCGCTTTTTCAAAAGGAGTCTGATAAATATCGGTAGTCCTGGTATAAACCACATCCACGCCGTTCTCTTCCAAGATCTTTCCTACCGCAAGGGTCAGTTTCAGATTGTCATCCTTTTCCTTACGTTCTTTATAAACAGCACCTGGATCTTCTCCGCCGTGTCCGGCATCCAGAACGATTTTATATGCCATGTTCATTCTCCTCGAAAACTACATTCACAATATGATATGACCTTGTGTTTTTCTCTGTGCCTGCATTTCATTTCATGCTTTATTTTGTTTTTCCGGATCTGTTTATTCAACATATTTTCGCGTTAATTCTTCTTGACTTTTAAGCGTTAAAGTGTTATATTAACACAATCAGAGTTGCATTTTTAAATAATCCAAAAAATGCAGCAATATCGCGAGGAGGAAAACAATATGAAAAAGCGTATTTTAACAGCTGTACTCGCAGCAGCTCTTGTAACAGGGACCTGTGCTGCAACAGTAAGCGCCAAAGAAGAAAAGACTTACACAATAGGTATCTGCCAGCTGGTCCAGCATGATGCACTGGATGCCGCAACCAAGGGCTTTGAGGATGCGATCACTGAGAAAATGGGGGATTCCGTAAAATTCGACGAGCAGAATGCACAGGGTGATTCTAATACCTGTTCTACTATTATCAACGGCTTTGTTTCAGAGGGGGCAGACCTGATCCTTGCAAACGCAACCGCCTCTCTTCAGGCTGCAGCTGCCGGAACTTCCGATATCCCGATCCTCGGAACAGCCGTTACCGAGTATGGTGTCGCTCTTGGAATCGATGACTTTGACGGAACAGTAGGCGGGAACATTTCCGGTACTTCTGATCTTGCTCCTCTTGATGAGCAGGCCGATATGCTCCATGAGCTTTTCCCGGATGCAAAAAATGTCGGACTTCTCTACTGCTCAGCAGAGCCGAACTCCCAATATCAGGTAGATACTGTAAAAGATGCTCTTGAGAAGCTTGGTTATACCTGTGAATATTATGCATTCTCTGATTCCAACGATCTTTCATCCGTTGTTACCACAGCTGCCAATGACAGTGATGTGATCTATGCACCTACAGATAATACTGTAGCATCCAATACTGAGATCATCAACAACATTTGTCTCCCGGCAAAGGTTCCGGTAATCGCTGGTGAAGAAGGTATCTGCAAGGCATGCGGTGTTGCAACACTTTCCATCAGCTACTATGATCTTGGATACAAAACCGGCGAAATGGCAGTCAGCATCCTTCAGGATGGTAAAGATATCTCCAAAATGCCGATTGAATATGCACCAAAATTCACAAAAGAATACAACAAAGACATCTGTGACGAGCTTGGTATTAAAATTCCGGATGGATATGAAGCAATCGAAACAGAAGAAACAGCTGAATAATCGGTAAAAAACCTATTATACACTGATACAGCGAGAAGGGAGTTACCCTTCTCGCTGTTCGTGCATAAAAAAGAGGAGGATAATTTAACATGCAGATTATGAGTTTAATGACCGCACTTCCGGGAGCTGCCGCACAGGGGCTTATCTGGGGAATCATGGCGATCGGTGTGTACATTACATTCCGCATTCTTGACATTGCGGATCTTACCGTTGACGGAACTTTATGTACAGGCGGCGCTGTTTGTATCATGATGATGCTCAGCGGACACAATGTATGGGTGTCCATGCTGGCTGCAACAGGAGCAGGACTTCTGGCAGGTCTTGCCACCGGTATTTTTCATACCTTTATGGGCATTCCGGCTATCCTTGCCGGAATCCTGACACAGCTTTCCCTTTACTCTGTTAACCTGAAAATCATGGGAAAAGCAAACCAGGCGATCAATGTTGATAAATTTAATCTTCTGGTATCTCTTCGACGTGTCAAGGGTGTTGTTCTGACACAGAATACGCTTTTTATCGTAGCAATTATGATCGTTATTCTGATTGCAGTCCTTTACTGGTTCTTCGGAACTGAACTCGGATGTTCCCTGCGTGCGACCGGATGTAATCCAAGTATGTCGCGTGCACAGGGTATCAACACAGATCGTAATAAGGTTCTGGGGCTGATGCTTTCCAACGGACTTGTTGCTCTTTCCGGTGCTCTTCTCACACAGTATCAGGGATTTGCAGATATCAACATGGGACGTGGTTCCATCGTTATAGGTCTTGCTGCAGTAATTATCGGTGAAGCGATCTTCAGCCGTATTTTCCGCAACTTTGCACTGAAGCTGTTAAGCGTTGTATTTGGTTCTATTCTTTATTACCTGGTACTTCAGATTGTTATCTGGATGGGAATTGATACAGACCTTCTTAAAATGCTTTCCGCACTCGTCGTTGCATTGTTCCTTGCTTTCCCATACTGGAAGGGCAAATACTTTACAAAAGCCAAACAGGGAGGTAAATGATCATGCTGAAACTGATCGATATACATAAAACATTTAATCCGGGCACCATCAATGAAAAGGTTGCTTTAAACGGCGTGGATCTTCATCTGAACGAAGGTGATTTTGTTACAGTCATCGGAGGAAACGGTGCCGGAAAATCCACTATGCTGAATGCAGTTGCCGGTGCCTGGCCTGTAGATTCCGGAAAGATCATTATCGGTGGAACCGATGTCACAAAACTTTCAGAATATAAAAGAGCCGCGTATCTTGGCCGTGTATTCCAGGATCCTATGACCGGAACTGCTGCAACTATGGGAATTGAAGAAAATCTCGCTCTTGCCAAACGCCGCGGAAAATCTCGCCTTCTCCGTCCGGGCATTACCCGTCAGGAACGAGAAGAATATCACGAACTCCTGAAGATTCTCGGTCTTGGTCTTGAGGACCGCCTCACTTCCAAAGTCGGACTCCTCTCCGGTGGCCAGCGTCAGGCATTGACACTTCTGATGGCAACTTTAAAGAAGCCTCAGCTTCTTCTTCTGGATGAGCACACTGCTGCTCTTGACCCGAAGACTGCAGCCAAGGTTCTCGAGATCACAGACATGATCGTAACCCGCGATCATCTGACAACCATGATGATCACCCATAACATGCGTGATGCTATCACTCACGGCAACCGTCTGATCATGATGTGGGAGGGAAAGATCATTCTTGATATCCAGGGTGAAGAAAAGAAAAAGCTTACAGTCAAGGATCTTCTAGACAAATTCGAAGAAGCCAGCGGTGAAGAATTTTCCAACGATTCAGCACTTCTCAGCTAAACCACAAAAAAGCTTTTATGATAATAGTTAGACAAACAGCATAACACAGAGAAAGAACCTGGCCGGAATTTCATTCTTTATGATGGATTCCGGCCTTAATTTCCATATGCCACTTTTCTTTAGCTCATTTCAATTCCACAGAGAATTCACCACTCCTTCTGCTGTATCGATAAATGGAAGATGTCAGATAATCCTCTTCCGGAGTTGCTTTCTCGAGCGTATCACTTAGAACTTCTTTCAAATCTTCCGGATAAACCACATCCGCATTATGGACCATTACTTCATGAACACTGGTAAAAACCAGATACAGGTCTGACCCCAGAAGTTCAGAAAGACGTCTGGCTACCCCGGGCAAAAAGATTGCTGCCGCTCCATTAGTACGCTTTTCTGTACTCAGGCAATTCCCGGCAATCCCTTTATTTGGATGGTATGTTCCAAGGATATCCATGAAATTATCTCCTTCATATGTCTTATCAAACAGCATTTTTTCCCAATGATAAATTCTTGGTGGGCTGATAAAATATGTATTTATTAGAGCAGCTTCGAAAACAGTATCCGCATCTTTTCCCCATTTCTCCACAAAACTTTTCTTGATCTTTGCACTCAGAACATATCCCTCTTTTTCTCCTGCAAGATAATAAACCACTAAAGCAATATCTCCGATTTTGTGATGAACCAGCTCCTTCAGTATAGTCCTGTTTTTATCTGCATTCAGAAGTCGAATAAAAAGTCTGCTTTTTACCTTCTCATAATCTTTCAGATCGTCCAAATCACATAGCACACAATTTTCACTGACTTTTTTTATCTCCCTAACACAATCATGAACGATATTTTCAAAAGAATGTTCCTGACAGTACCTTTTATAAAGCTCTTCTGTATGCAACCCGCAGACTGTTTTTGCCTTTTCCATATGACCACTCTCTACAAATAGCCTATCTCCCAAACAGCCATATTTTTCTCCATCGTTTGAAAAATAAATTTCTTCTTCCTTCAGATCCATAGCCGCAAGAAGAAGCTTTCTCAGGTCCGTGACAAAAGTTTCATAACTTTTTTCCATATTTAATTTCCTTTCTGCGAAACAAAGCGGACGAACGTCCTGACAAAATCCTGCGCGCTCTCACAACGACGCACAAAATGATTTTGATCTGATAACATGATTAGATATTTCTGTGGAAAGAACTTCCACTGTAGAATTGCTGAGAGCAGATTTCTCTGCTGAATCTGAGCTGCCTGCTGTATGAATCAGTATAATAGAAGTTTTCAGATTTGTAAAGAAGTTTTCATCGACAGAAAAAGCAGCTTCCGCCGCCTTTTACTGTCATACCTTTTGTATTGTTTCAGATTTGTGTCTCATTCCAAAATATCAGTGATGGATTTCTCCATGTTTCTCCAGATAATCCAGAAATCCCTCACAACCTTCCTGTATATCTTCATAAGTTTCATCAAAATTTCCTGTATACCAAGGATCCGCAATATCCCGTCCTGATCCGGCAAAAGTCAGAAACTTATAAAGCTTCTCTTCCGGGTCATTCTTCAGCATCCTGTTAAGATTACGCATATTAGCAGAATCCATACCAATAATATAATCGGATTTTTCATAATCCGCCCACGTAATCTGCTTCGCTCTGTGCGGAACCAGTGGTATTCCCACTTCTCTCAGCTTGTTCACTGTTCCTCTGTGAGGTGGATTCCCAATCTCCTCTGTACTTGTTGCAAAACTGTCGATCAAAAACTGATCTGAAAGGCCGAGCATTTTTACCTTGTGCGTAAAAACACTCTCGGCCATGGTTGATCTGCAGATATTGCCGTGGCAGACAAATAGCACACTTATCATTACTTAAAACTCCTTGAAATGCTGTATTTACGCTGTTTACAGGCATTTTCCGATAATCTTCAATCCTGTCATTTTCCTGTATATCACAGCATAAATTCG
>OLNC01000371.1_pt1 | contig 49062 bp, 39 predicted proteins | sample 1672011 | NCBI WGS metagenome assembly OLNC01 (sample SAMEA3136636, study PRJEB25190) | human gut metagenome | biome: human gut; feature: human-associated habitat; material: faeces | place: Austria | collected 2013
ACCACGCCTCGAACCGCGTCACCTCGCGCACGTGGTCGCCGGGCCGCTCCCCGCGCCGGCGCAGGAACGTGCGCATCCACGCCGGATCGTACCCGCGGATCTGATCGCCGGTGAACACCACCAGATCGGGTTTGGCCTCGCGGATCGCCGCCTCGATGAGCGCCACGGTGTCCGGATCCACGTCCGGCCCGTCCTGCACGTCCGCCATCTGCAGCACCCGGAAGGTGCCGTCCCCATGTCCGTCCCCACGGAAGCGCAAAGTCGTCATACGGCCCACTTTAACCCATCCGCAATCCAACCGCCCGGTATGGCGATTGGGATCTGTGACGCCGGCACGCCGCCGCGTAACCGCTATGTGGCATGGGCGCGGCGTTGGGATGCTGGAACGGTACGATGGAAGTTCGTTACGGATATGTAACGCAGTGATAGAGGAGCGCGTCGACTGCCCGGCATTCCCGCCGGCCGAAGGGGCGCGCCGATTCCAAGCAAAGGAGGAGTAATGGGTCAGGATCAATCGTCCGTGTTTGATCTCGCGGCCGTGGCCGCGGCGTCCAATGGGGGGAACAACGACCCGCTGCTGCCTCCGGCACGATTCATCGGCGATTCGCAGAAGCCCAGCCGTATGCCGTACAACAAGTACGCCTCATACAGCGAGCAGATCCCGTTTGATTACCCGGAGCGCACGTGGCCGGGTAAGCGACTGCAGCGCGCACCGCGCTGGTGCTCCGTCGATCTTCGCGACGGCAACCAGGCCCTCGTCAACCCGATGGATTCCGAGCGCAAGCTGCGCTTCTGGAACCTGCTCGTCTCCATGGGATTCAAGGAGATCGAGGTGGGCTTCCCGTCCGCATCCGAAACCGATTTCGACTTCATCCGCATGCTCATCGAGCGCGAGCTCATCCCGGACGATGTGACTATCGTGGTGCTCACCCAGTGCCGCGAGCACCTCATCCGCCGCACCTACGAGGCGCTGAAGGGTGCCAAGCGCGCCATCGTGCACTTCTACAACTCCGTGTCCGTGCTGCAGCGCGAAGTGGTGTTCAAGAAGAACAAGGAAGAGATCAAGAAGCTCGCCACCGACGCCGCTGAACTATGCAAGGACCTCGAATCCGAGGCCAAGGGCATCGACCTGTACTACGAGTACTCGCCGGAATCCTTCACCGGAACCGAGCCGGAGTACGCCGTTGAGGTGTGCAACGCCGTGATCGGCGTCATCAAGCCGACTCCCGAGCATCCGATGATCATCAATCTGCCCGCCACCGTGGAAATGACCACGCCGAACGTGTTCGCCGACGAAGTGGAGTACGTCTCCACCCACCTCGACGACCGTGATTCCGTGGTGCTCTCCCTCCACCCGCACAACGACGAAGGCATGGGCGTGGCCGCCACCGAGCTGGCCGTGCTGGCCGGCGCCGACCGCGTGGAAGGCTGCCTGCTGGGCAACGGTGAGCGCACCGGCAACGTTGATCTGGTCACGCTGGGCCTCAACTGGCTCACCCAGGGCATCGACCCGCAACTCGACCTGTCCAACGTACCTGAGATCCGCAAGACGGTTGAGTACTGCAACCAGATCAAGATTTCCGAGCGCCATCCGTACGCCGGCAACTTCGTGTTCACCGCGTTCTCCGGCTCGCATCAGGACGCCATCAAGAAGGGTCTCGAGGCCCGTCAGGTGGCCGCCGAGCGCGCCGGCGCCGATCTCGACAGCTTCGTCTGGCTCGTGCCCTACCTGCCGATCGATCCGAAGGACATCGGCCGCACGTACGAGGCCATCATCCGCGTCAACTCGCAGTCCGGCAAGGGCGGCATGGCATACCTGCTCAAGACCAACCACAACCTTGACCTGCCGAAGCGCCTGCAGATCGAATTCGACAAGATCGTTCAGAACTTCGCCGACACCACCAAGAAGGAAGTCAAGGACGAGGACATCTGGCGCTTGTTCAAGGATGAGTACCTGCCGGTCGAACAGTCCGGCATGACCGCCGCCGGCGTGGTTGTGGGCGATACCCACGACGCTTCGCTTGCGCCTTGGGGCCGCCTGAAGCTGCTCAAGGTGTCCGTCAGCTCCGGTGAGGACGGTTCCGACACCGTGCTCAAGGCTCGCCTGCTCGACCGCGGCGTGAACGTTGGGGGCGAGCAGCCCGTGGAGCGCGAGGTGTCCGGCATCGGCAACGGTCCGATCGCCGCCTTCCTCAACGCTATCTCCAACTTCGGCGTGGACGCCTCGATTATGGACTATGTGGAGCACACCATGTCCGTGGGTACCGACGCCATGGCCGCCTCCTATGTGGAATGCCAGGTCGGTGAGGCTGACGACGCGCAGATCGTGTGGGGCGTGGGCATTGACTCGTCCATTACCACCAGCGCGCTGAAGGCGATTATCTCCGCCATCAACCGTTCCCAGCGCAACCGCTGAGGCCGCTGAGTCGCACATATAGTATTGGCTCCCCTCTCTGAGGGGAGCCAATACTATTGGGTCTCTCCCTCAGTCAGCTTCGCTAACGGCTCCCTCATCAGAGGGAGCCGTTGCTGCCATCAGAGGGAGCTGTGCTGCGGCTCCTACTGCTGCTGGGATTGCGGCTGCTGCGGGTCGGGCTTGGGCTGCGGGTCGGGCTTGGGCTGCGGGTCGGGCTTGGGCTGCTGCTCGACGTCGGTGTTGCCGTCCCCGCCACTGCTGGTACCCGGATAATTCGGGCATTCGGTGGAATAGCTCGGGTTGGCAAGGCACTGCTGGGCGAATTCCTGCTTCTGCTGGGCCTCGGCATCAGCCTGCTTCTTGGCCTCTTCCTCGGCCTTCCGCTTGGCTTCTTCCTCGGCCTGCTTCTTGGTCTCTTCGTCATCGGTGGTGGAAGAAGAGGAGCTCGGGCCGCCGCCCAAGCCCCACGTGCCGTCGGAGCCACCAATCTTGCCGCTGTCCTTAGGCGTGGTGAACTGCTCAACGGCGGTGCCCTGCAGCGCCTGAGTCATGTATTCCTCGAATAGGTGCGCCGGGTAGCCGGTGGAGGTGACGCCGTAGCCGCCGAATGCCGGCACAACCTGCGGGTTGCCGTCCGCATCCGGATTCCAAATGGCCCATACGTTCAACAGGCTGGGCGTGTAACCCACGAACGATGCCGCCAGCTCATCGTTGGCGGTACCGGACTTGCCGGCCACTTGGCGGCCGCCCAGCGCGCTGGACACGCCAGCGGCGGTGCCGTAGGTGGTGGTGCCCTGCATGGCCTTCTGCACTAGCGCGCAGTCATTGGCGTCAAACACCTGCTTGTTCTCGTTGGGTGCGTTATAGAGGTCCTTATTATCGGAGCTCAGCACCTTGTTCACCATGTGCAGGGTGTTCTTCACGCCATTGTTGGCGATGGTCGAATGCCCCTGCGCCAGATCCCACACGGTCAGCGCGTTGATGCCCAGCACGTTATACATGGAGCTGGTGTCGATCTCTCCCTCGATGCCCGCTTCATGCGCGATTTTCGCCGTGCGCTGCGGCGTAAGGTGTTCGTTGACGTTCATGAACACCGTGTTCACCGAGTTGGCGGTGGCCTGGTACAGGTTGATGTTGCCCCAGTTGATGTTCAGGGCGTTGTTGACCTCGGCGGTGATGCCGGAGAAATGCTGGTGCGAGTTGCCGTTGAACATCGTATCGAAGTTCACGCCGGACTGCGCGGCGCCCAGCAGCGCGAACGGCTTCATCGTGGAACCCGGCTCGAACATGGCCTGATCGGCGTTGTTGAGCTGCTGTGTGAGGTAATCCGAGCCGGCGTAGACCGAGACCACGGCGCCGGTCTTCTGTTCCACAGCGATGCCGCCCACCTGAATGCTCTCCGGCATGCCGTCCGCGCGCGTGTCTCCCACGGACTGCATCGCATCCTGCTTGGCCTTGTCAATGGTGGTAACGATCTTATATCCGCCGGTGTCAAGATCTTCCTTGGTGAACGTCTTGGAAGCCACCAGCTCACGCCGCACCATATCCAGCAGGTATCCGTTGGGGCCGGCGTATTCGTTCTGCTGCGTCACGTCGGCGGTCTGCGGGAATTCGGCGGCCTTGTGATCCTTGGCGGTGATGTAGCCGTCTTCCTGCATGATGTTCAGCACGCGCTTGAATCGGGCCTTGGCCATATCGGGGTTGTCGGCCGGATCCCACGTGGAGGGGGAGGGGATGATGCCGGCGATCATCGCGGCTTCAGACAGCGTCAGATCCTTGGCGTCCTTGTTGAAATACGACTTGGCGGCGGCCTGGATGCCGTAGGAATTGCGGCCTAGGTAAATCGTATTCATGTAGTTGCACAGCACTTCATCCTTGGATTCGGTCTGCGCGATTTTGATGGCTATGATGGCCTCGCGGGCCTTGCCCACGTAGGAGGTGGTTTCGCCCATGTAGTAGCGTTCGGCATACTGCTGGGTGATGGTCGAGCCACCCTGACGGGTGCCCTTGGTCACGTTGTTGATGAACGCGCGGGCGATGCCCTTGAGATCCAGGCCTTTATCCGTGTAGAACGTGCGGTTCTCGGAGGCCACGATGGCGTTGCCCACATAGTCCGGCAGCCCCTCGCAAGAGATGATCTCGCGGTTCTGCTCGGCGTATGAGCCAATCGGCGTGGTGCCGTCGGCGTAATAGACGGTGGTCTTCTCCGCCAAGGCGAACTTCTCGGGCTGGGGCACCTCGGTGGTGGCATACAGGTATGCGAACACGCCGATACCGATTGCCAAGCCGAGTCCGATAAGGCCAAAGAATATGCCCAATACCCACTTGAGCACACGGTGGCCGCCATTCCTTTTATGGCTGGATGCGCGATGGGTGTTGGCCGGCTTGCGGCTCGTGTTGTTCTTGCCGCGAGGGCCGCGAGTAGAGCTTGTTTTCGTGGTGCCTGCAGTCTTGCTCTGCGTGGCGCGAGGCTTACGGAGCGCGGGGCCGCGGTCTGACGAATGTGCACGACGTTTATATGAAGCCATGATTCCACCGTAACTGCTGGCCTTGAACAAACGTTTGACGTGAACGCTCTCAGGGCGAACACTAAGCGCGATTTTCCCGGAACTCTTACAATTGGGCACTATTCTGCGACTTGCATGGATATTGGCTGAAAGCCGTGGGCGCAGCGCCGGCCGGCACGCGGCAATGCCTAATAAAAAGGGCTTCCCGTCGCTCGTCCACCCATTTTCTTAAGCTTGACACAGCCTCCGCGTGGCGGTATGTCACCCAACTCCCCCAGGGCAGGAATGCAGCAAGGGTAAGTGGCCTCTGCCGGGTACGTGGAGGTTTTTCTTTTGTGCGGATTTGGCCCTGAGCGCGCGGCGATGCGGCGCACTGTCCGGGGCGCGGCCGTACAGTCGTGAATATGAATGACGCACAGAATCCTGTAATTCGTGATCCGCATGCGCCGGCCAGTATGGTGGGAGGCGCCTCTGATGCGCGCTCCGCCGCCGATAATGCAAGTGACCCGTTCGCCGCGTTGGGATCGGGCTCCGCTGCGGCAAGCGCGTCCCCAAACGTCATCGATCCGCTGGCCGGGCTTGGCTCGCCGGCTCGCGGACCGTCGCGTGGGCTTGATGATCTCGATCCGCTTGATTCCGGCGAGGTCGACCGTGGACTGGCCAAACTCGACCCGTTGGCTGTGCGCCCGCGTATCTCCAGTCGCGTGCTGTGCGCCGTGTTCGGCCTGCTGCTGATCGCGGCGGGATTCGGCATCTGGTGGGTGTGCGTGTTCACCGAAGACGGCCAGTCGTATGACGAACTGGTCTGGAAGAACCTCGTGACCGGCGTGCCCGGCGCGGTCGGCGGCCTGATGTCGCTGGTCGCCCAATCATGGCTGGTCATCGCCATCAGTTGTCTGCTTGCGGTGATTGGCGTCGTCTCGGCATTGGTGCGTCGTCGTTGGTGGCTCGTCGGGCAGATCGTCGTGTTCGCCGCGGTGTGCCTGGCCGTCACCCGAATCAAAGGGGTGCTGCCGCGTCCGTTCATCATCAATACTGATTCTCCCGCAGCCAATTCCGCGCCTTCCGGGCACACGATGCTGGCCGCCGCCTGTGCGGTGATTCTGCTGCTCGCCGTGCCTCGTGCGGCACGTGCGCTGGCGGGCATTATCGGCGTGATTTGGTCTTGGGCCGTCGGCGTATCCGTGATATACGGCCAATGGCACCGCCCCTCGGACGTGGCGATGTCAATACTGCTGGTGGCCGGTCTGGCGCTGATCGTGTTGGCCTTCACCCGGACGTCCGGCATGGACGAGCCGGGCAGCCGCGTCTCTTCCGTGAGCGTGCAGATTGTTAGCAGCGTGCTGATCACCGGCGGCCTCCTACTGCTGGCATACAGCGCATACGTGATCTGGCAGGTGGTTCCGGGCCTGAATATCAGCGCGAGCTGGGCGGTGTCGGGTTCGATCGTCAGCGCCATCGTGGGCGTTGCCGGTGTTGCCGCGCTCACCTTCGGCCTGCTGCTGGCTTTGCGGCACATCACTGCCGCACCGCTGAGTCGATTGGGCCTCATCGGCGCGCCTCCAGCGCCTCCACAACGGTGATTTATGGCGCGTTGTGGCCGTAAATTTGGCAGTTGACCATGAGTCGTGAGTATTATGACGCCAGAAACACCGCGCGTTTCACACAATGAATAAGGAGTAGGGCATGGCTACCAAGCTCGTGATTGTGGAGTCCCCGACCAAGGCCCACAAAATCGGTGACTATCTGGGCAAGGGATACACCGTCATGGCATCGGTCGGCCATATTCGCGACCTTGCGCAACCCAGCCAGGTGCCCGCGGCCGATAAACCCAAGTTCGGCAAGTTCGGCGTGGACGTCAACGATGGGTTCAAGCCCTACTACATCGTGGACGGCGATAAGAAGCGCACGGTAAGCGAGCTGAAATCCGCCCTGAAGGGCGCCGACGAGCTCTACCTGGCGACTGATGAGGATCGCGAGGGCGAGGCCATCGCATGGCATCTGGTGCAGACGCTCAAGCCCAAGGTGCCGGTCAGGCGCATGGTGTTCCACGAGATCACCAAGGACGCCATCAACGCCTCGCTAAGCAAAACGCGCGATGTCGACAGCCATATGGTCGACGCTCAGGAGACCCGCCGTATTCTCGACCGACTCTACGGCTACGAGCTGTCCCCAGTGCTGTGGCGCAAGGTGGGGCCGGGCCTGTCCGCCGGCCGCGTGCAGTCCGTGGCCACCCGACTGATTGTGGAGCGCGAGCGCGAGCGTATGGCGTTCAAGCGTGCACCTTACTGGGATGTCGTCGCCACGCTGGCCGCGCCTGACGCTTTGGGCGAGCGCACCGAGTTCGCGGCCCGCATGATCTCGTTGGGCGGCAAGCGACTCGCCGGATCCAAGGACTTCGGCTCGGATGGCCAGCTGACTCCCGATGGTTTTGCGGGCAGCGTTCGCCAGCTTGATGAGGCTTCAGCCACCGCCGTGGCCGAAGCGCTGAAGAATGCCGACTTCACCGTGATGTCGATGGAGACCAAGCCGTACCGCCGCCGCCCGCAGCCGCCGTTCACCACCTCCACCCTGCAGCAGACCGCGGGAAATCGCCTCGGGATGGGGTCTCGCGCAGTGATGCGTGCAGCACAGAGCTTGTACGAGAACGGCTACATCACATACATGCGAACCGATTCGGTGACGCTTTCGCAGGAGGCCATCACCGCCGCCCGCAACGCCGTCTCCTACCATTTCGGCGACAAGTTCCTCTCCGCCGAGCCCAAGCAGTACGCCACCAAAACCGCTGGCGCGCAGGAAGCCCACGAGTGTATTCGCCCGGCGGGATCCCGATTCCATGACCCCGATGAGCTGGCCTCCAAGCTGCCCATTGACCAACTGCGCCTGTACACGCTGATCTGGCAGCGCACGCTGGCATGCCAGATGGCCGACGCCACCGGATCGACCGCCACCGTGCGCCTGTCTGCGCCGGCTGGCCCCGCCGATGGTGAGGCTGTATTCCAGGCATCCGGCACAGTCATCGAATTTCCTGGCTTTATGAAGGCCACCGGCGAGGGCCGCAAGCCCAAACCCGCCGCAGCCGACGCGGCGGCCGCCGATAAGTCGGGTGCCAAGGCGACCAAGTCCGATGCCTCCGAATCCAATGCTTCCCTACCGCCGATGGAGGTGGGCCAGCGGGTCGAGGCTTCCGACATCGAGCCGGATGGCCACGAAACCCAGCCTCCGGCTCGATACACCGAAGCCACGCTGGTCAAGACGTTGGAAGCCAAGGAGATCGGCCGCCCGTCCACCTATGCCAGCATCATCTCCACGATTATGGATCGCGGCTATGTGTATGAGCGTGGCCGTGCGCTGATCCCCAGCTGGCTGGCATTCTCCGTGACCAAGCTGCTGGAAACGAACTTCCCCAAGCTGGTCGATTACACGTTCACCGCTGAGATGGAAAACGGCCTCGATCGCATTGCTCACGGCGAGGAGACTGGCCGGGATTGGCTGACCCACTTCTACTTTGGTTCCGGCGAGGGCGCGGCCCGCAATGCCGACGAAGCGCATGAAGGCCTGCAGCAGCAGGTGGCACAGCTTGGCGAGATCGACGCCCGAGCCATCAACACCATTGACATCGGCGACGGCCTGCATGTGCGCGTTGGCCGGTACGGCCCGTATCTGGAAGATATGGAGCATCTGGATGCCGAAGGCAACCCGAAGCGTGCCTCCCTGCCGGACACCATCGCGCCGGACGAGCTGACCGTCGAAGTGGCTCATGATCTGACCGACAACCATTCCGGTGGCCCGCGCGAGCTGGGCAAGGACCCGGTTTCCGGCGGCACCGTGGAAGTGCGCAACGGTCGGTTCGGGCCGTATGTGGCGTTGGTGCCGCCTGAGGGTGCCGCCGATTCCGCCGCCACTGCGCCGGCCGGCAAGAAGAGCTCCAAGAAGGCCGCGGCCGCTGCGTCGCGTCCGAGGATGGCCTCGCTGTTCAAGACCATGAGCCCCGAATCGCTCTCGTTGGAAGATGCGTTGAAGCTGCTGAGCCTGCCGCGCGAGGTGGGTAAGTACGAGGAAACCAACGCCGAGACCGGTGAGGTTTCCGAATGCACGGTGGCCGCCAACAACGGTCGCTATGGTCCGTATCTGACCAAGACGAGCGCCGATGGCAGGTCGGATACCCGTTCGTTGGGCTCCGAAGATGAGATCTTCACCGTGGACATTGACAAGGCCAAGGAGCTGTTCGCCCAGCCCAAGTACGGGCGTGGTCGCGGACGTGGCGCCGCCAAGCCGCCGCTGCGTGATTTGGGCAACGACCCGAACACCGGCAAGCATGTGACCATCAAGGATGGCCGCTTTGGCGCTTACATCACCGATGGCGAGACCAACCGCACGGTGCCGCGCCAATACACGCCGGAGTCGATTGCGCCGGAGGATGCGTTCCGTCTGCTTGCCGAAAAGCGCGCGGCTGGGCCCTCCACCCGTGGCCGCCGCGGCCGTGAGCGTGCCGGTGCCGCGAAGTCGGGAGCCAGGGGAGCCAAGAAGGGCGCTGCTTCGGCTGCGACCAATGCCGCCGAGGCCAAGCGCGCCGGACGCCGTGCCGAGGTGAAGAAGCTGGCGAACAAGGGCTGGTCCAACCAGCGCATCGCCGAAAAGCTCAGCTCCACCGCCGCCACCGTGAAGAAGGATGTCGACTGGCTGACCGCCAACGAGGGCTACGAGCGCCCCGCCGTAATTCCCAAGCGTGGTTGAGTGGAATTATTGCTCTACTTGCGTTTCAAGGGGCTGATTTCTCGTTTTGAGAATATCTACTTCCGTTTCAAGGGGCTGGTCATCTGCTGAACCACGAGTATGAACGGCTCCGCGCCAACGTCATTCCGCCGTTTTGGAACGTTGTCTACTTGGACAACAGCCCCTTGAAACGGAAGTAGACCTCCGGGAAAGGCCTAATCAGCCCCTTGAAACAGGAATAGACGTTCTTTAAAGCAAAAATCAGCCACTCCGAACGGAGAAGGGCCCGTGAATCGGGGCGGTGGCCGCAACTCTGCGCCTAACGCTAAGGTCGATAGCATGAGCGGTCTGTTTGTTTCATTTGAAGGCGTCGATGGCGTGGGCAAGACCACGCAGGTCGAGCGGCTGCGTGCGTATCTTGAGGCTCAAGGGCGCACGGTAGTCGTCACCCGCGAGCCGGGAGGTACTGCGTTAGGCAAGGCCGTTCGCCAGTTGCTGTTGCACGGCGTGAACGAGGGTGCCGCCGACATCGCGCCACGCGCCGAGGCGCTGCTGTTCGCCGCAGACCGAGCCCAGCACGTCGCCGAAACCATTCGCCCGGCGTTGGAGCGCGGCGAAGTGGTGATTACCGACCGCTATCTTGATTCGTCCCTGGCCTATCAGGCCGGTGGCCGCGAGCTCACGTCAGAGGAGATTCGATCCTTAAGCATGTGGGCCACCAACAACTTGCTGCCGGACCGCACGTATCTGCTGGACATGGATCCGACACTCTCCCACAACCGTCTTGAACATGCCGAAGACCGTATGGAATCGGCCGGCGATGACTTCCAGTCCCGCACCCGCCAGGCGTTCCTTGATTTGGCCGCGGTCGAACCGAATCGTTTCCGCGTCATCGATGCCAGCCAGTCCATCGAGCAGGTGTGGGCCGCCATCGAAGCGGATATCAAGGAGCTGGCATGAGCGTATGGGATTCGTTGGTAGGCCAGCAGCCGGTAATCGACATGCTCAGCCGCATCGCGCAGGGGGACCCGAGCCAGATCGCCCAGTCGTGGCTGATTTGCGGCCCTCCCGGCTCCGGGCGTTCCAACATGGCCCGTGCGTTCGCGGCGGCGCTGGAAAGCCCTGACCATGGCATGAGCGATGAGCCTACGCGCGTCACGCAGCAGGTACTCGTCGGCACCCACCCGGATGTCACAGTGCTGGCCACCAACAAAGTGACCATCGGCATCGACCAGGTGCGCGAGATCATCACCACCTCCGAGCAAATGCCAGCCACAGCACCATGGCGCATCATCGTCATTGAGGATGTGGACCGCATGCTGGAGCGCACCACCAACGTGCTGCTGAAGGAGATCGAAGAGCCGGCCGAACACTGCATCTGGCTGCTATGCGCGCCGAGCGCCCAGGACGTGCTGCCCACCATCCGCTCGCGCACGCGCATTGTGAATCTCGCCGTGCCCTCCGCCTCGGCAGTGGCCGGATTCCTGACTGCCACCACGGGCGTCGAGCCGAAAGTCGCCCAGCGGGCGGCCCGTCTGGCCGAGGGACACATCGGCATCGCCAAGTTGTACGCCACTGACGAGCAGGTGATGACGGATCGCGACGAATTGGTGGTGGGCGTACTGAACCTCGCTCGCGCCTCGGACGCGGTGCTGCTGGCCGGCAACCTCATCGACAATGCCAAGGCCCAGGCCGAGGTGGACGCAAGCCGCACCGCAGCCGATCAAGAGGCGGAATTCCGCCGTATCAATGGTCTTGAGCCGGGGGAGAGGATTCCGCCGAAGCTGCGTGGCGCGTTCAATCAGATCGCCAAGAAGGACGATCTCAAGCGGCTGACCACGCGACGCACGCGCGATGTACTCGACCGTGCGCTCAACTCCATCGCCTCCATTTACCGTGATGTGGCGGTCCTGCAGAACAATGCGGAGGATTCGGTCGGGCTTATCAACCTGGAGAATCGGTCGGCCATCACCGAGCTGTCCGTGCGGCTGGACCGCGCCGGCGCGGTGGCCCGACTGGACGAAGTGGCTCACGCCCGCAAGCGACTTGCCGGTAATGGCAACCCGCTGCTGGTGTTTGAATCGCTCTTTTGCGCGTTGATTCCGTGAGATTGCGCCCTTGGCGCTAGCGCAGGTGAGGTGCCGACGCAGTATGAGATGGCGCTTGCGATGCGCCCTGATGTTTGTGCGCTTGGCGGTGTAATGCAGCGCAGTGTGATTCCGGCGTAATGCAAGGCGGCCGTAATGAGGGCCGCCCAATTTATTCGGCGTCTTGCGATCCCGGAGCGATAAGCCGCGAAGGCAGATTGACATGTACCGGTGTATTGGATTGATCGGCGAGCAGCCGCAGTATCTCGTCGGCGATCTGCTGCAGCGCTGGCTGAATCGGAGCGGGGTCGGACGTGAACGTGGTGTGCTGCAACCCTCCGATTTGCACGGCGGGAATCTCCTGCGCATATTGCGCCAGCACGTCGCCCAGATCAATGCCAGGCAGTGGTACGACAATCAGCCCATCCACATGGCGCGCGGCCATCAACACGATGCGTTCCTTCTGCACTTCCGGCGTTCGTCCGACACTCAGCGCCAGCTGCCGACCGCTCTGGTTGACCAACGGCTCAAGCGTGTCGATAAGCCGTGCGCTGAACGGATCCTGAACGCTCGGCACAATCAGGCCGATGGTTCTCGTCACGGTGGAACGCAGCGCGCTGGCCGCAAAATTCACCGAATAGTTGAGGCTGTGGGCCGCGGCTCGCACGCGGCGGGCGATGTCGTCGTCCTTGGTGCGTTTGCCGGAAAGCACGCGGGACACCGTGGCCGTGGAGACGTTGGCGATGGCGGCAACATTGACGATTGAGGCGGATGATGATTCCGCTGGCTCGTTCGCGGTCATGTGTGCCTCCTCTCCCAGAAAGCATGCCGGCTCGGTGAAATTACCGGCAATCACTATAAAACAGAAGACGGCCGCCCGGACAGGCGGGGCGGCCGTTTGGCAAGTGAGAGAAGTTTCGCCCGTTTACTCGGCGGCGAGCAGGGTCTCGGTCAGGGAGTCGGCAACGGTCTCGGCGTTGTCTCCCTCAACGGTGATCTGCACGGTGTCACCCTGCTGAACGCCCAGTCCCATGATGGACAGAATCGAGCCGGCGGGGACGGCTGCGCCGCCTTCCTTGGCGATGGTGACGTTGCAGCCGGAGGCCGCCACGGCCTGAGCAAACTGTGCTGCAGGACGAGCGTGAATGCCGACGGGATCAGTGATGGTGATGTTGCGGGTAACCATAAGGACACTCCTTTGCGTCTGTCTGAAATGGAAGTCATGCGGCCAATTGCGGCAGCTGCTTGATATCGAGTATACCGAGACGTAGAATAAAATCCAGAAAACGATTACCGTTGGCGTGTTGCAGATAATAAACCACCATAATAAGGGAACTAACAAAGAAGAACTTGCCGGCAATGGCTGCGGCTGCATACTCCGAAGTAGGCATCGAGGCCACTGCTCCAAAGAACTACTACCCTACGAACAAAGGAGAACCATTATGGAAATCAAGGGTGTTGGCATTGGCCGCGGCGTGGCGGTCGGCTCGATTATTCGTATGGCGGCCCCGCTGCCGGAGCCTTCCGACGCGCCCCGTGCCGATACCGTGCCGGCGCAGAAAGAGATCGACCGCGTCACTAAGTCGCTGGCCGTGGTGAATGCCGACCTGAGCCGTCGTGCCGAAGAAGCGGCTAACGGCGACGAAGGCGCCAAGAAGGCCGCCCCGATTCTGCAGGCCATCTCCATGTTCGCGTCCGACCCCTCGCTGGCGGCCAGCATCACCTCGCTGATCAACGGCGGCAAAACCGCAGAGCGCGCCGTGCTGGAAGGCTTCGCTGCAGTTGAGGATATGTTCCGCGCCATCGGCGGATACCAGGCCGAGCGTGCCGCCGATCTGCACGATGTGGGCCAGCGCGTGATCGCTGACCTGATGGGCGTGCCTGCTCCCGGCATTCCGGAAAGCGAGACCCCGTTCGTGCTGGTGGCCGAGGATCTTTCCCCCGCGGACACCGCCGCAATCGACCTGAACAAGGTGCTGGCCATCGTCACTTCGCAGGGTGGCCCCACTTCGCACACCGCCATTCTGGCCCGCGCTCGCGGCATCGTGGCCGTGGTCTCCGCCGCCGAAGCCGAGAACCTGACCAATGGTGAGCAGGTCATCGTCAACGCCGCCAAGGGCGTGGTGGTTGCCAACCCGACCGCTGCTGAGATCGAGGATGCCGAGGCCGCCAAGGCTCACGCCGCCAAGGCCAAGGAGCTGCGCGGCAAGCCGGGCGCCACCAAGGACGGCCACCACATTCCGCTGCTCGCCAACGTGGGCAAGCCCGCTGATGCCGACCCGGCCCTGGAGTATGGCGCCGAAGGCGTGGGCCTGTTCCGCTCCGAGTTCCTGTTTATCGGCAACTCCGAGCCGCCGAGCGTGGAAGAGCAGACCAAGGCCTACGCCGAGCTGCTGAGCCGCTTCCCCGGCAAGAAGGTCGTGATCCGTATGCTGGACGCCGGCGCAGATAAACCGCTGCCGTTCCTCACTCCGGAAGACGAGCCGAACCCCGCCCTCGGCCTGCGTGGTCTGCGCACGTTGAAGGCTCACATGAACGTGCTCGAAGGCCAGCTCAAGGCGCTCGCCGCCGCCGATGCCCAGACCGAGGCCGACCTGTGGGTCATGGCCCCGATGGTCGCTGACGAGCATGAGGCCGATTACTTCGTCAAGCTCGGCAAGTCCTTCGGGCTGAAGAAGGTCGGTGTGATGGCCGAGGTGCCGTCCATCGCGCTTATGGCAGACAAGGTGGCCGAGGTGGCCGACTTCGTTTCGATCGGCACCAACGATCTGACCCAGTACACGTTGGCCGCCGACCGTACGCTCGGCTCGGTCGCTAACTACCAGACCGCATGGCACCCGGCGGTGCTGCGCGCCATCAAGCTCATCGCCGACGCCGGCAACGCGCACGGCATGCCGGTGGGCGTGTGCGGTGAGGCTGCCGCCGATCCGGATTTGGCCGTGGTGCTTGCAGGCATCGGCGTCAACTCGCTGTCCATGACCCCGGTGGCTCTGGACGATGTGCGCGCCGAGCTCGCCAACTGGACGTTGGAGGAAGCGCAGGAGAAGGCCGCCAAGGCCCTCAACGGCGACTTCTACACTCCGGCCGAGTGACCGTGGCCGAGCAATCGGCTGAATAATCGGGAAAATGCCTTGTTTTCTATCTCTTTGAGGATAGGAAGCAAGGCATTTTCGGTATTCCGACTTGCAAAAACCATGCGGGGGGCCCTTAGAGATTAATTGCGTTTTCACGCATTCTCGAAGGGAAACATATGAAGAAGATGAGCAAAGTTGCCGCCGTCCTCGTGGCTGCGGGCATGCTGTTTACTGGCGTAGGAACCGCCTACGCTGATGACGCTACCGCAACTGGCACGGCGACACCGCAAACCACTGAAACCGCACCGGCCAATGGCTCTGACGGCACCAAGGCCGCTACGAACGCTGCTCCGTAGTCGGATGCCGATGCAAAAGCTAACGCAAAGACCGAGGCAAAGCCGGAAGCCGCGCCGAAGGCTGATGCAAAGGCCAACGCCGCTGCTCCGCAAGGTAATGGGCCGGCTATCACCAAGATTGAAAAGCCGGAAGGTGTTCTGAAGGTTGGTGCATATTATGCTTCGGGTACCGCCAAGCCGGTATTCAAAGTGACTCTTTCCGGTCTGACCGTGGGTAAGGGCTACGGCATCCTCACTAACCTGAATGATGCTTCCGCGACGAAACCCGCTGTTGGTGATGCGGGGGCCGTATTTGTTATATACGGTGATGGATTTGCCGCCACTACGGCGACCCGGACCGTGAGTATGGAGTATAGAGGTACTTCTGCGGACATCGAGGATGTGTGGTTTGCCTTGGTGGAAGGCGACGCCCCAAATAACGATTATGTACGTGGGAAGGTCGTCAGCATTTCCGATGTTCAGGTTGATCCCGTGAATGTGAGCCGTAGCATCACCTTCTCCGACCAGAAGGTCGAAGATGTCGGCACGCATTCCGCCGGTCTCAAGGCGCACTACACGATTGACGAGAAGCTACTGCCTGACGTGGCCAAGGTGTGCTACAGCACGGCCCTGTTGCGCGTGTTCTCCGTGCAGGGCAAGGCAACGAACAGTGATTGGCAGGTCTACCTGGGGTCTCCTTTGTGGGATTGCACCACTGGACGCGTGGATGATGATGATCCCAGCGGCGCAAGTACATATGCCAAAATACGTAACCTTGCTAACGGTTATGCCAAGGACCAGCAGATTGTCGGTCAACGGTTCGATCGTGGTTATGATGTGGAGGCCGCTGATCTCAAGATATCTGGCGACATCACCAACGTCTTGGTCGGATTGCAGCCTGATACGAAGTACGGTAACTGGAATTATGACTCCACGGCTGGCGGACTCCGCTGGAGTTGCTGGTTGATCTGGCTCGTAAGGACAATCCGGGGCCTGATCCGTTGTCGGCTCTGTACTCCGGTCTGCATGTGACACCCAAGGATGGGTCCACCTACGATACCGATTTGCTGGGTTGGACTCCGGTGACTGTCGGGAAGCCTGGCGACGACAATGGCAACAACGGTAACTCCGGTAATAACAACGGTAACTCCGGCAATAATAACGGTGGCGCCGCTTCCTCCGGCAATTCCAGCAACTCCAACAAGACGAATACCGCGAACAAGGACAACAAGAAGAACGTTAAGACGCTGTCCAACACGGGTGGCGCTGTTCTGGTGGTTGCGTTTACCGGTGCTGCTTTGTTGATTGCTGGTGTGAGCAGGTGGTGTATCGTCGCCGTCAGGCGTGACACCGGCCTATGCAGGCTAGATAATTGAGGGCTTCCCTTTCGTCGAGGGGAGGCCCTCAGTCGTGTTTGGCTATCACCATGTATTGTGATGGCGTTTTGAGTCGCCGCAGACTGAAATCTGCAACATGGCTCGCGATACACTGGTGGGTATGAAGATTTCCGCCGATTTCACCGTTATTCCGGACGATTTCGCCAAGGCCGCGGCCCCTGAATATTTCAATGGTGGCGTGCCTGTGGTCTCCTTCCCGTTCTACATCGATGATGTGAACCCCGAAGCTCGTTACCTGCACTGGGAGTTCGTGGATCCGGATTCGATTCCGGTCTGCGGTTTCGAGTGGATTCACTGGTCCGTGGCCAACCTGCCCATCGGCGCGCTGATGTACGACTTCAACGACTCACATGCGCTGGCCATTCCGCCGGACTTCTCCCGCCAGCTGCCAGCCATGATTCCGGAGACCGTGCAGGGGCGCAACTCCTCGGCCTCCAAGTTCCTGGGGCGTAGCACTGACCCGTCGGTGATTATGCGGTACAACGGACCGCAGCCGCCGGACAAGGATCATGAGTATTATCTGCAGGTGTGGGCCACCAAGAAGCCGCTTCCCGGATTGAATCAGGGATTCTGGCTCAACGAACTGCTGCACGCGCTGCGTGCCAGCGGCGAGACGCCCGACACCGACGGCATCTTCCTGACCGGCAAGGCGTGAGCCACATGAGCCCCCGCAGGCGGGGGCTGTCAGCATCACTGACTGGGGGTGGGTCAGTACAAAACCTCCTTCAGTCCGACTTCGTCGTTCAGCTCCCGCCAGCGGGAGCGTGACCACAAACAAAGAAAGGACACCATCACACTATGGCCTGCACCACGATTCTGGTAGGCAAAGACGCGAGCTATGACGGCTCGACCATCATCGCCCGTAATGAGGATTCCGCAAACGGCGAGTTCAATCCCAAGCGATTCATCGTCGTCAAACCAAGCGAACAGCCGCGTGAGTATAAGTCGGTGATCTCCCACCTGGCCATCACCCTGCCGGACAATCCACTGCAATATACCGCAGTGCCGAATGCGGACCTGAAGGAAGGTATTTGGGGCGAGGCCGGCGTCAACGAGGCGAACGTGGCGATGAGCGCCACCGAGACCCTGACCACCAACGAGCGCGTGCTCGGCGCCGACCCGTTCGTGGAATACGTGCCGGCCAAGGGCAACGAGCCCGAGGTGCCCGGCGGCATCGGTGAAGAGGACTTCCTGACCATCGTGCTGCCGTACGTCAAGACCGCGCGCGAGGGCGTGGCCCGCCTCGGCTCACTGCTCGAGGAGTTCGGCACTTACGAGATGAACGGCGTCGCCTTCTCCGATTCCAACGAGATCTGGTGGCTGGAAACCGTGGGCGGCCATCATTGGATCGCCAAGCGCGTGCCGGACGAGGCCTACGTGACCATGCCGAACCAGCTCGGCATTGACGAATTCGATCTTGAAGACGCCCTCGGCGACCAGGAAGAGTACATGTGCTCCGAAGACCTGGCCGAGTTCATCGAGACCAATCATCTGGATCTTGCGGTGGAGAACACCACGCCGTTCAACCCGCGCGACGCCTTCGGCTCCCATTCCGACTCCGACCACGTGTACAACACCCCACGCGCCTGGTACATGCAGCGCTTCCTCAACCCGTATGACGAGGTGTGGGACGGCCCGGACGCCGATCACAAGCCCACTTCCGATGACATCCCGTGGGCTCGCCAGCCTGAGCGCAAGGTGACCATCGAGGACATCAAGTACGTGCTGAGCTCGCACTATCAGGGCACGCCGTTCGACCCGTATGGTCAGCTTGGTGATGAGCGCACACGCCACATGTGCCGTCCGATCGGCATCAACCGCCAGAGCCAGCTTTCGGTGATGCAGATTCGCCCGTACCGTCCGCAGGCCTCCCGCGCCGTGCAGTGGATCGCTTACGGTTCCAACCCGTTCAATACGCTGGTGCCGTTCTTCCCGAACGTGGATGTGACGCCGGCCTACCTCGAAGACACCACCACCCGCGTGACCTCCGAGAACTTCTACTGGGTCAACCGCATCATCGCCGCCCTGTGCGACGGTGCCTTCCGATCCACCTCCAACGCCGTCGAGCGTTACCAGGAGAAGACCGGTGCGATGGGTCACCGTCTGGTGGCCGCCACCGATGAGCAGATTGCGCGCCTTGGCCTGACCGCGGCCGAGGAAGCCGCCCAGTCCGCCGCGGAGGAGGAGTTCGAGGCCGACAACGTGGATGGTGACGTGCAGCCGATGGAGCCGGATGAGATCATCGCCGCACTGCGCAACCCCGAGGTGCGCGAGATCCTTGCCGCCGCCAACCAGACCATGGCCGACCAGCTCAAGGAAGAAACCGACAAGTTGCTTGACTCCGTGCTGTACACTCGCAGCATGGAGATGAAGAACGGCTTCCACATGTCCGACTTTTAGTCTTGACTTGCCTCCTACTGTGGGAGGCTGAGCCGTTAAGAAAACAGCCCAGTGGGCTGTTTTTAGGCGAAGAGGCGGTGACAGCCGCCCCACCACACACAGAAAGGTTTTATATGACCACCATCGAAGACTTCACCAGCCAGTACGGCTTGGTCCAGAAAATCGACGCATTCGGCTACATGAAGTACCTGGCCGAGAACCCTGATGCGCCGCGCAAGCACGGCAAGGTGATCCTTGTCACCGCCGATACGCCGCTCAAGGCCTCGCGCGGTGAGGGCAAGACCACCACGACCATCGCCCTGATTGACGCCCTGAACAAGCGCGGCATCGACGCGGCCGCCGTGCTGCGCCAGCCGAGTATGGGCATCACCGCAGCCGGTTCCAAGGGCGGTGCTTCCGGTGGCGGCAAGGCCTCCCTGACCCACCCCGAGCTCATCGACTGGGGTCTGTGCGGTGAGATGGGCGCCATCGAGGCGGCCCAGAACCTGCTCGTCTCCTTTGCCGAGAAGGCCGTGGATGAGGGCAAGCTCGACACGATTCTCGTGCCGCGCGTCTCCGAAGTGCCGAGCCGTTCCCTGCGTTCCATCGCTGTGGACTACGGCAAGGGCAACGTGGCGGAGAAGACGGTGCTCACCCCCACCTCCGAGCTCATGCAGATTGTGGTGCTCTCCCGTTCCATGGACGAGATTGCTGAGCGCGTGTCCAAGATGATCGCCGGCACCAAGGACGGCCAGGCCGTGACCTTCGGCGAGTTCGTGGACCTGTGGCGCATCACCGGCATTCTGGCCGATGCGGTCAAACCCGCCAAGACCGAGACCGTGAACGGTTCCCCGGTGTACGTGCACGGCGGCCCGTTTGCCAACGTGTCCATCGGCATTCCGACGTTGGTCTCCGTGGAGATGGCTTGCGCCCTGCATGATGTGGTCGTCGTTGAGGCCGGTTACGGCACCGACGCCGGCGCCCAGAAGTGGCTGGATATCGCGTGCCGTGAATTCGGTGCGCAGTGGCCGTCCGCCGCGATTGTGGTGACTCGTGCCTCCACCTGGCGCGATGATCCCGAGCTGGCTTGGCGCTACCCGTTCCACGTGCAGCGCCTGGAGAACCTGGACATTCCGACCTTCCCGCTCATCAACCTGTGGGAAGGCGAGGACGATCAGGTTCCGTCCCTGAAGGCCACCGCCGACGAGCTGGGCTTCCGCACGCCGATCATCGGCAACCTGTTCCGCGATGGCGGCGAGGCGCTGGTTCCACAGCTTGATGGTTTTGTCGATGCGCTTGAGAACGGCTCCATGCCGGCTGAGCCGCACTCGCATAAGGGCATGGCCCTGGCGGAGAACGCCAAGTGGGTAGCCGAGAACGCCTATGGTGTTCCGGCCGATCGCGTGATCTACAAGCCGGGCTTCACCGAGTCCGCGGCCGAGGCCATGGAACTGTGCCAGTCTGCTGGTATCTCGCTGTATGATTTGGCCTTCGTGGCGGTCAAGTCCCCTGCGACCATGACCGACAACGACCGCGCTCCGGAGGCCGAGCGCACCGTGACCCTGAAGAAGGTCGAAGTGCACGCCGGCGCCGGTCTGGTCCACGTCAACCTGACCACCAGCCTCACCACCCCCATGCCCAAGATCGTGTGATTGAGCTTGAACCGCAGTAACTTGCCTTCGAGGGGCTGATTTCCGGTTTTCCGGAGGTCTATCTGCGTTTCGAGGGGCTCTTCGATTGCGAAACCTGGAGTATGACCGTTGCAATTTCAATGGTCATACTCCAGGTTTCTTGTATTAGCAGCCCCTTGAAGCGCTAGTAGAGTTTCTGAATGTTGGAAATCAGCCCCTTGGAATGCAGAAAGCCCGCCAGCGGCGGGCTTTTCATGTCTCGAATCCTCGCTTTGAGGTTGAGACGTTAAGCAAACAGTCTGGTGGGGCTGTTTGTAGCAGAAAGGCAAACGACAGTGAGCCAGTAATCTGCGGACGAGTTGGCAGTGAAGCTGACTGGGGGGGGGAGTGCCATGGCAGACCACTCCCCCTCAGTCTCACTGCGTTCGACAACTCCCCCTCCGGGGGCCAAGATATAACAACTAGAAGTTGCCGCCGTTCCAGCCCCAGTCGGTGGTGGCGGTGTAACGGATGTAAATGCGGTCCTCGGGGACGCCAAGCGTAGAGTTCAATGCGGCCATGATGTCTTGTGTCAGCTTCTCCCAGGCAGAGCTCGGCACGGAACGGCCAAACACGTTGACCTCCACGTAGGCGGCCGGCTGGTCGTCGCTGCCGCCAAAGTAAATCGGCATATTGTCCTCAAACGGGCACATCAGCCAGCCCTCGGACTTGCCCGGCACAGCGGTGATTGCCCTGCCATATGCGGCCTTCAGTGCCTCGCGCTGCTCAGGCGTGGTGGATACGGACACGTGAGTGTGAATAACAGGCATGGATTCCTCCTTGATTTGGTTCGTCTCCAGTCTAGCTTTGGCGCCCGTCGTTATGCACTGCCTTGATTTCCTCCATAAGATTGCCTGCACCTCGTATCGGTTCCATGTTGCTTATGATTGACTCTCCTCTCTGAGGGGGAGCATCTCCAATTGCGGAGATTATTGGACTTTCTGGCCAATTCGCACCCCACGGTCAGACCAATAGTGTTGAATACCCTCTGTGAGAAAACTGATTGAACAGCTGATGAAGTTCGGCATTGTAGGCGTTATCGCCTTTGTGATTGACTGGGGTATCCTCAACCTGCTGGTGGGCGTATTCCACATGCACAACGTGTTGGCTGCCACCATCTCTTTCATCATCTCCCTGATTTTCAACTATCTGGCGAGTATGAAGTTCGTGTTCAAGCATCGTGACGATATGGCGCGATGGATGGAGATCGTCATCTTCGTGGCGGGTGCCGTGGTCGGTCTGTTCATGAACGACGCCATCATCTGGATTTCCACCTACGGTATGAACCACGACGCTTTCGTCTCGCAGCACGCCGAATACCTGCTGCGCACCAACGTGGGCAAGCTGGTGGCCACCGCCGTGGTGATGGTGTGGAACTTCCTGATTCGTAAATGGCTGCTTGACGATACGCACACCAACGCGATGAATCGTCTGAAGTCCGCCGAAAACCGTCTGACCGCCGAGGAGCTGGAAGCCAAGTGGCAGAGCAGCTTCTCTCATAAGCTTGGCGAGTGGTCCTTGGAGCACACCCCCAAAGGCTGGCCGAAGTAAGGCGTTTTTCGTCTCTTTCCGTGGTTCAACTGCTAATGGGCGGTGATGAGCCACATCTCAGCGTCAGAATTTCAGGAAAAGAATGGCTTCGTCCTGAAATTCTGACGCTGAGTCGTTGTTATCGTCGGTATTTTAGGAAATCACCCCTAATTTCCTAGATTTCTGTCGCTGAGTTCGGGCCAGTGACAGAAATCTAGGACGAGTGGGCAAATTTCCTGAATTTATGACGCTGCTGGTAGTTAGGGTGTTACTGGGAGCTGATGAAGCTGATTGGGATTGGGATGAAATCATCTCAATCGTCAGAGGGGACTTGGCTATATGTCACACACTCACTTCGGTGAGTGTTGGCTGTTCGGTGGAGCCCTTGATCTGCTTGAAGCCGATCAAGGCAATCACCAGCGAAGCCAAGGCCAAAGTGGTGACCACCATGAAGCCGCCGTGCGAACCCATGCGGTCGATGAACTGGCCGGCAATGGCCGACCCGGCGGAGGAGCCGATGGAATTCATCGCGCCCATCCACGCCATGCCCTCGGTCAAACGCGAGGGCGGCACCAAGTGCAGCATGAGCTGGTTGCCATTAATCCACGTTGGAGCCTGACATACACCGATGATCAGGTAGATGATCATGATGACCCACAAATGCTTGGCGAACAGGAACGTGCTGATACCGATGTTCACCACGGCCAGGCAGAAGTAGAAACGCTTCCATAGGGCAATCGACCAGTTTTTCGCGCCGTACACCAGAGCACCCATCAGCGAGCTTATGGAGAAGCAGGCGAACACAAAGCCCGTGTACTGCTTCATGTTCGACTCGGTGGCAAACGCGATAATGGAAATACCGGTGGCCGACTGGAACGCGCCCAATCCAAACCACGTGACGCACACGGCAATCAAGCCCGGCCCCCAGATGGACGCCTTCTTGCCGGAACGCGCATCGGCGACCGCCTGCGCGATCTCCTTGTCGATCACGGCTTGGTCGGTTACGCCTTCGCGCTCAAGACGACGACGGGTTTCTTCGGCCGCGGTCTTCGCTTTCAATGCTTCGGCTCGAGCGGCCTCGCGCTCGCGGTATTCCTTACGGGAAATACCCTCAGCCCGTGCCAATGCAGTCTGCGACGGCGGCTCGGTGGTCAGCTCGGTGAGGAACATCAGCGCGCCCACCACCACGCACATGCCGGTGAACGAGAAAGCCAGCAGACCGGAAATCACGGCCAGCGTGGATGCCAGCGGATTGCCGATCACCCACATGCACTCGTCCAGCACACCGCACAGGGAAAGCGCACGGTTGGTACGCTCCTGATCGCCCTTCAAGATTTTGGTCCAACGCGCGCGGCTCATCGCGCCCCACGGCGGGATGGCAGCCAGGAACGGCGTCAGGCAGTACAGCACCCATTCCGGCGCGCGGTTGGTGATGGATGTGGTCAGTGCGATGGCGGCCACGATCCACACGATGATCGTCGGAATCGAAACCTGCCGCTGGCCGAACTTATCGGTGAGCTTGCCGAGCAGTGGCGTGGAGATGGCCAGTGCGATCGCCTGGATGGCGGTGAGCATGCCGGCCAGCGAATAGTTGCCGTAGTAATGCTGTACGGAAATGGTGATGGTCATGCCGACCATCGGGAACGGCATGCAGGCGATGACCGAGCCAATCGAATAGCGGGCGGTGTGGGGAATGCGCAGCAACTCCGCATATCCACCAAAAACTTTGTGGCCTACTTCCTTGATGCCGGCCATAACGGTATTCGTGTTCGAGTTGGACGAGTTATTGGACATAACAGCACTACGCTCCTTTCCGCTCCCGATTGGATGTCCCTCGCTGGCGTGGCGTTGCCAGCGAAGCCCTCATCGAATGATGTGTTGTCCATGGTCGCGCAAAGTTTGCGTGGTTTCCCCATTCGCATATTTGCGTCACGGATACTCTAATCGTTGGTTAGGGCGCGACACGCGGTAGATTGGAGATATTAAGACAACGTTCTCATGTTCTTCGGCGAACATCGCAAGATGCCCGTAGGAATAAAAAGAAAGGCGGCTCATGAGCGCAACCACCATCCACTTCGTCCGCCACGGCAAGGTTTACAACCCTGACCATCTGCTCTATGAGCGTCTCCCCGATTTCCATCTTTCCGATCTTGGCCGGCGCATGGCCCAGGCCACTGCCGCCTATCTGGCCAAGAACCCCCAAACCAATACGATTGCCGCCGTGTATTCATCGCCGCTCGACCGCACACGTGAGACCGCCGGCGCGATTCTCGATGCCCTGAACCCGGTGCGCGAAGCTCGCGGCGAAGCTCCGCTCACCCTCGCCACCGATGAACGGGTGATTGAAGCGGGTAACGAGTTCCGCGGCAAGCGGATCGGCCATGGCGAGGGTGCCTTGTGGAAGAACGGCAACTGGAAGCTCGTCACCAACCTGTACAAGCCCAGCTGGGGCGAGTCATACCAGCACATCGCCCAGCGCATGGATGACTTCGCGCGCGAGAAGGTCGCCCAGCACCCCGGCGAGCAGATCGTGGTGGTCAGCCACGAGTCGCCGATTTTCAGCTACCGACACTATCTGGAGACTGGCCACCCGGAGCACTGGATGTTCCTGCGCCACACGGCGCTTGCCTCCGTGACCTCGGTGACATACGACGACGAAACCGGCCGTGTGATGTCAATCACGTATGTTGACCCAGCGGCCAACGTCAAGTAACGGCAGACTGGTGTCATACAACCTTGGCTTCCTTCTCTGAGACTGAGCCGTGAAGCAAACAGTCCGGTGGACTGTTTGTAGGCGAGCTATTGAGGCGCGGGCGGAGCCCGTCCACAATTGCTGTCGAGTTGGCTCGCGAAGCGAGACTGAGGGGAGCCTGAGTCGCGCAACCGAACTTCTCTCAGACGGCTTCGCCGCCAGCTCCCCTCGAGGAGGGAGCCAAGTAAGCGCGTACAATCGAGTGGTGGACGCAAAGGAGCACGGATGACTATCGAACTGAATCGTGAGGCAATCGCGCAGGTCGCAGCATTGCCGGCGGTGGCCAAGGCCGCTGAAGTGGGCTCGGGGCTGATTGCTTTATGGCCGTTGATCGAGGCTATGCAGATGGACAACGACGCCAAGTATGCGGAGAATCTGCAGGTGCGCATCACCCGTGCGTTCGCGCGAATTCTGACCGGTGAAGACGTCACTGTGCCGGACGCTGAGTTCGTCTATGAGGGCGCCGATGAGATTCCTGGCCGCCCGCAGAATATCGTCGACGCCCTACTCGCTGCCAATGACGCCTACGATACGATGACCGGTTACGCCGAATCCGGCGATGCAGAGCTGATTATCGAGGCGGCCAACGCCTTGGGTATTGATTGGGATTCCGAAACGGTGGAATCAGTGAAGGAAGCGATCGCCGCTGTGGAAGCACAGGTTGAGGCTGACGCTGAGGCCGATGGTCGCCTGGCCACGTCCGCCGAGCCTGCTGATGTGGCTGTTCGATTCGCCACCGCGCTCGCCGTGTGCGATGCGTTGCTGGGTGTGGTGGCTGGGGATGCCGCCGATACTTCCGGTTCCGCTGATGGTGTTTCGGTCGATGATTCAGCAGACGCCGCAGACAGTGTTGCCGCCAGTGCAGCCGCCAAGGTTCTGCCGATTCTGCTCTACGTCAACGAACTGCGCGAGCAGTGCTCGGTGCCGCGCATCTGCCTGACTGACAAGCAGATTCTTGATCTGATTGAAGCCCGTGCCAATACCTCCGGCGCCGACTCTTTGGCCGCCACCGCCGAGTTCATCGCCCCGCTGGCTCAAGCCGAATGGGACAAGCACCGCGAAGACGTGCTCTGGAACCCGGACGAGGCCAAGCGCCAAGCCAAGGAAGAGGATGAAAAGCGCAACAAGGAGGCCCTGGCCGCCAAGTTCGCACACATCAAGGACGACCCCAACAAGGAAACCGTGGAGTTGTAAGCGGTATTTCCCAGCTCTTTGGGGAAATCTTCGCATTGGCGATGCCTTAGCGCAACGATTTCTCGAAATAAGCCCTAAGTTCGAGAGATCTTTGCGCTGAGTGCGGGTAAGCGCAAATAAATCTCGAACTCAAGGGTTGTTTCGAGAAATTATTGCGCTGAGAGTGAGTGAGCGCAAAGATTTCTCGAGATCAAGGATTACTGCGAGAAATCTTTGCGCTGGTAACCGTTATGGGTGAACTATTCGTTGTCGAATCGTTTCTTCATGCCCAATCGGCGTCGCAAGATGCCGTGAACACTTATAAATCAGGGGGATTATGGATATTGTGGTTGGTGGGTTCGGCGAGTTGCGCAATGCGGCATGCCCGGGCATCGAACAATTGATATTGAAAGCCGGCGGCAATGCCAGCAATGACAGCGACGATGCCGCACTGCTTAGCCGTGGAAGGCTGCTTGCTGACGTGCCATCGCCCACATGGATGGAGCTTCATACCGCTGCGGACGGCAGCCAGGTGCTGTATGCGGTGTTGGAAGACACCAATGAGATAGCGTCATTTCGCGTCGAGGGGGCGGGCGACTCATTGCGGCTTGTGGAGCTGTCCCGCGTACCCACGCCGGGTCATGCCGTCACTCATGTGGTGTTTGTGCGCGACGACGAAGGTCAGGGTCGCCTCATCACCGCCGACTACGCCGACGGGTACGTTTGCGTGCATCCGGTAACGGAATCCGGTGTAATCCTCGAAGTCGCACAGATGCTACGCGGCGAGGGGCATGGGCCGCTGCCGGCTCAGGAATGTCCTCACGCTCATTGGGTGCAGCCATTGCCTGATGGCCGAGTGCTGACCAGTGATCTGGGCGCGGATCGCATCTATGTGCATCATTGGGAGCACGGCGAGCTGATTCGTGAGGGCGCGGTGACCCTCGCGCCGGGCACCGGTCCGCGCGACCAGCATCTACTGCCGGTCGATTCCGATGACCCTGCGCACGATTGGCGTGTGGTGGTGGCCGGTGAATGGGGCGGCACGGTAACGCTGATTGGCCCTGAGCCCGGCCATGATGCCAAACATTCCGACAATGGGACAATCCGTGTGCTGCAAACGGTCAGTCTTGGTCCTGATGCGCTGCCGAAGCCGGATCAGGCGGCTTCGCTGGCGTTTGTGCCATGGAATGCACTGCAGGGGAACGCGGGTGCCGCGGCAGCCAGCGAGGGCATAGCTGGGTTGGCGTATGTGGGGCTGCGTGGTTCCGAACGCATCGTGACGTTGTTGTGGGATGGCAAGCGGCTTACCCGGCTTGACGAGCCGGATGTTCCTGGTTGGCGTGGCCGTGGCATTGATTGTGCCGGGAACCGTCCGCGTCACTTATTGGCGATTGGCAATCTACTGCTTGCCGCCAATGAGGCCTCAAATAATGTGGCCATTTTCCGTCTCTCCGCCGATGGCGAACCGAACCTTGCCGCCACGCTGCCTTCTGGAGCTCCGACCGTGTTCGTGCGGTTGTAAAGCAATGCATACGAGAAAACCGCATCCTCAATCGTGATATCTGTTTTTTCAGCCTAACGATTGGGGGTGCGGTTTTTTCAGTGGGAAGACCGGTTTGACCGGGCTGCCTTATCGTAATGTCACTGACCTTGCCACGACTTCTGGCCGTCGTCCTCGTTGTCGGAAGCCGGGATGGTTGAATCATCCGGTGCGACAGCCGGCTCGGCGGTAGGAGCTGGCGTGGCGGGCTGTCCGTAGTTAGAAGCGGGAGCCGCCGGCTGACCATAGTCAGGGGTTTGTGCGGCAGCGGGCTGCGTGTAGGTGGCAGGTGTCGCGGGCTGGCTGTAGTCGGGCGCAGTGGGAGCCGGCTGACCGTAAGCGGTAGGTACGGCCGGTGCAGTCGACTGCGCGTACGGGTCGTGGCCCGGTACAGGCTGAGCAGTCTGCTGGGCATACGGATTATAAGCCGGTGCGGTCGGTGCGGCCTGCCCGTAAGGCGCGGCATTCGGGTCGCCATAGCCCGGCGCGGCCTGAGCGTAGCCGTTCGGAGCGCCAGCGGGAGGAACCGGAGCGCCATAAGGGACGGCTGCGGCGAAATCGTCGTCAAAACGCGCGCCTTCCGGCTTGCTGGGTAGCGCCATGAACACAATGTAGACAATGCCCGCTGCGGCCGCGATTATCGCGCCGATGAACAGGATGCCAAGGCTACCCGCTGCGGCTGTGGCATAGTAGCCGCTGTCAGAGGGGCTTCCCCAGACTCTGAGGACGCCGAAGAGTGCAGCGCCGCCGCCAACAATCATGAGGATTGCGCCAGCAAACACGGCTCCATAGAAGATGGCAAGCCACCAGCCGGGCTTGTTGATGTCGTGGAGACGGCGAACGGATAGTGCGATGCTCGGGACGAGTATGGCCAGGCTCCACAGCGAAGAGAGGAATGACAGGTGGTCATTGGAGACATCCACGAGGGTTGACAGCACGACTTGAATGGCAAAGCTGGCCAGCATCCACCACCAGAATTCGCTGCGGGATGCGCGGCCCTTGAACACCACGTACTTCTTCCAAAAACGCAGGAATGCCTCCTGGAAGGAGCATCCGTAGTAGGGCTTGTTCAGAGGAACCGCGTTGGTGTCTGTGGCGGCTGCGGGCGCGGGGTAAGCGTTGTAGGTGGGCGGCACTTGGCCGTATGCGCCATCGGGCTGACCGTAGGGATTGCCATTGGGCTGGCCATACGCAGGCTGGCCGTAGGCGGGAGCCGATTGCGCGCCGGCTGGTTGGCCGTAAGGCTGGCTGTATGCCGGGTTGGGTTGCGTCGGCTGCTCCTGTCCATATGCGGGCTGTCCGTAAGGGTTGCCGGAGAGCTGTCCATATGCGGGTGCGGGAGCTCCGTACTGCGGCGCCGCGGTATTCGGCTCGGCTGGATTATTGGCGTCAGGCGTGCCGTTGGACGCAGGATACTGCGGCGCGGGCGCACCATTGTTGGGATCGGTCATTGATACCCCTTTCACAAGATGAGACTCATCGTCTCTCATTTTTCCAGTTTTTTATGAAAAACCCAACAGGAACAATGAATGTTGTCTGAGTGTGGACAGTCTTGGCGATATAGCGTGATTTGTTATCAAATTGATGTCGAATGATGATGACCGTTTCTGTTTGGTCGTGTTACTTTAAGACAAGATTTGCGTACGGCTGCAGGGACGGAGCTGGCGGGCAAGCGAAATTCTCGGCGCAATGAATACCAACAATAAGACGTAAGGAACACCGATGAACCGCGATTACGCTGACACTGACGTCAACGTCGACCTTCACGAATCCCGTGAGAGCGAGTCCCAAGACTGGGATCTGCTCTTCGTGAGTCTGTCCTGCTGATTCCAAGGGTGGCGCGTCCGGCGCGCGCGGCACAATAGGGGACTATGACTGATGCTGCAAACACCAAACCCGAACTGCCCGCGAACGTTCGCGTCCGCTTCTGCCCCTCGCCGACCGGAACCCCGCATGTCGGCATGATTCGCACCGCCCTGTTCAACTGGGCGGAGGCTCGCGCCACCGGCGGCAAGCTGGTCTTCCGTATCGAAGACACCGACGCCGTGCGCGACAGCGAGGAAAGCTATAACCAGATCCTCGAATCCCTGCGTTGGCTGGGCATCGACTGGGACGAGGGCATCGACGTGGGCGGCCCCCACGGCCCGTACCGCCAGTCCGAGCGCACCGACATCTACAAGGACGTGGCCGCCAAGCTGCTGGCCGCCGGCTACGCCTACGAGTCCTTCTCCACTCCTGAGGAGATCAAGGAGCGCAACCTTGCTGCTGGCCGCCCGGCCGAGTTCGGCTACGACGGTTACGACCGCAACCTGACCGACGAGCAGAAGGCCGCTTTCCGTGCCGAAGGTCGCAAGCCGGCGCTGCGTCTGCGCATGCCCGACGAGGACATCGCTTTTGACGATCTGATCCGTGGCACCATCGAATTCAAGGCCGGTTCCGTGCCGGACTACGTGATTGTGCGCCCGAACGGCGACCCGCTGTACACGCTGACCAACCCGGTTGATGACGCACTCATGGAAATCAACGTGGTGCTGCGCGGCGAGGATCTGCTGAGCTCCACGCCGCGTCAGATCGTGCTGTACCGTTACCTCATGGAACTGGGCATCGCCAAAGAAATGCCGCTGTTCGGCCACATGCCGTACGTGATGGGCCAGGGCAACAAGAAGCTCTCCAAGCGCGATCCGGAATCCAACCTGTTCAACCACCGCGACAACGGCTTCATCCGCGAGGGCCTGCTCAACTACTTGGCCCTGCTCGGCTGGTCGATTGCGCCGGATCGCGACGTGTTCTCCATGGATGAGATGATCGCCAAGTTCGACGTGCGCGACGTGAAGGCCAACCCGGCTCGCTTCGACATCGACAAGGCCATCTCCATCAATGCTGAGCACATCCGCATGCTTGAGCCCGAGGACTTCCTGCGCCGCTCTGTGCCGTACCTGCACCGTGATGGTGTGGTTTCCGCGGATAACTGGGACGCGCTGACTGCCCGCGAGCAAGAGATTCTGACCGCCGCTGCCCCGCTGGTTCAGCCTCGTGTGCGGCTGCTGGGCGAGGTTGCCGGCATGGTCGGGTCCCTGCTGTCCACCGAGGAATATCTGGAGCCTGCGGATGACGCCAAGAAGCAGCTCAAGGATTCCGCCGGAGAAGTGCTGGACGCCGCCATCGCCGCGCTGGAAGGTGTGGATGAGGCCGATTGGAAGACCGATTCCCTGCACGAGCTGCTCAACAAGACGCTGGTTGAGGACGGCGGATACAAGCCGCGCCTGGCCTTCGGCCCGGTCCGTGTGGCCATGTCCGGCCGCCGAGTCTCTCCGCCGCTCTTCGAGTCCATGGAGATCGTCGGCAAGCCGCTGACCGTCGCCCGCCTGAAGGGCCTGCGCGCGCATCTGTGATTTCTCTTCCCGAGGGAAGCTAAAGGCGGGCATCTGTTCACGCAGATGCCCGCCTTCGCATACTCCAAGCAATGCCTGTGCTGCCGTTGTGACTCGAAATGCCGAGCACATGCATTCATTAGGTAGATTGGCCATTCATTTGGTAGGTACTCCGTCACGCCGGTCATTGGAATGGCGGGTTTCTGTGGATGCGGCTTGAGCGCCACCTACCAAATGAATGGCCAATCTACCTAATGAATGAGCTGAGAGACCTCTGCTGTGCATTTTGGCCGATGATGATGTAACTAGATGCGGGTGGGTTCGGCTAATGCATAGTGCGACACGCCGGGAGTTGCGGCGCTCTGTATCCTCGCGTACAGTATTCATCTGTTGCGCGGTTCGCCTCGCAACCAGTGAAAACTGAATATGCCCCCATCGTCTAGCGGTCTAGGACTACGCCCTCTCACGGCGCCAACACCGGTTCAAATCCGGTTGGGGGTACGACGAACAACTCTTCGGAGTTGCTACGCCAAGCCAAATTGGGGTGTGGTGTAATTGGCAACACAGCTGATTCTGGTTCAGCCATTCTTGGTTCGAGTCCAGGCACCCCAGCCAATAACCCTCGCGGATTAGCGAGGGTTTTTTGTTTTTACACGTCCTGCTCATGAGATACGGCGAGAGGGTAATCCTGAATAGACAACTCTGGGGCAAAGACTGGGCTATAGTCCCAATCCGTGACTCAAAAACGGCAGAAATCCCGCGTCCGAACGTAAGGGGCGCGGGATTTCTGCCGTTTCGGGCCGTGCAGGACCGGCCGACATCGCGCGTTGCCGCGACTTGAGCGCTGTCCGATCCTGAAAACGTGAGGGAGACCGCCCTCGTCTTACTTCTTGACCGCGTTGACGGCGTCAACAGCCTTCTGCAGCGACGTGGTGTGCTCGTGGTACCACGTGACCTGCTGTTCGAGTTTCTTGGTCGCGGCCTGGTAGCCCTTGGTGTCGTCGGCCACGCAGCCTTCGTACGTCGGCAGTTCCACGGTCAGTTCCTTGGACAGCGCGTCGAGAGCGGAGGCGTCCGAGACGTCTGCCTTGGTCAGAGCGGCGGCTTCTGCAGCATCGCCATTGACCAAGTTGTTGTAGTCGTTGGTGGCGTTACGTACGTCTTCCGAGGCGGCGGCGCAGGCGGCCACTGCGCTATCGTACTGAGACGCGCTGTATGCGCGGGTGCCGAACACCGCGACCGCGGCGATAATCGCCACCGCCACGATGGCAATCACTATAGCGACCCACTTCGTCACTCGCTTGTTGTGCGGCTGTGCCGTCGCTTCTGCTTGGTTCTGGGATTCGGACTGGTTGCCGTTCGCCTGCTGTGCGTCAGTCATATTTACCTCTCCTTCTCACTGCCCCTGTTTGTATCTTGCGGAGGGCCTGTTTCAAACAACGGGTATCCAACATATCGAGGAGAGCCGAGATTGCCGGGCGTTTCCTACTGGTTGCGCTGTGGCGTGGCCGTTTTTGTCTCATATGGCGAAAGTATGCGCCAGAGGCTATTGCCGGCCGGTGACCCACGGCGCATCTGAATGGACGTGCGGAATCATCATCGCGATGACCGCCAGCAGACACCCGAGCATCACCATCAAGATGATGTTCTCTTGTCCGTGCGCCTGCAGAAGCGCGCCGGTCAGCGCGCCAGACGCCAGCGCCAGCATTACGACCGCACGCCGCCCGAGCTTCGACTGCTGGTGGCCGTGTGCCGAAGCGTCTGCGACGACGCCGGTCAGCGTCATCGTGAGCACGGTGGTGGGCAGGTCCGGCACCGACAGCTTGCGGGCGGTGGAGTTCCGGATGCCCATTGCCGGGGCGAGCAGGACGATCAGCAGGATGATGTGCAGGTCGATGTGCCGTGCGGTGGGGAAGTTCAGGCTCGGCTGTGAGGCCTGTGAGGCCTGGGTGGTCTGTGCAAGCCGTGCAATCGAGGAGACGCCGGACGCATCGTCTGCGGGGCCGGTGATGAGCTGGTTCAAAAGATAGACGCCGATTAGCGCGGCGAGTACGAACGACGCCTGCACGCAGGTAGAAACCAACAGATGCTTGGCCCGGTTCTCCTCGAATCGCCGGATGATGCGCCCGCCGATAAGCGCGCCGACCATGAAGGAGACGAGCGTCAGCGCCGACGTCCACCAGACGAAGCCTTGGGCATGGGCGATCGAAAACCCAAGAAACACGATGTTGCCGGTCACGTTGGCCACGAACACATGCCCCAGCGACAGGTAGCTCAGCGCGTCCACCAGCCCGGCGACGAACGTCAGCACCACCAAGGCGGGGGAGAGCAGACCGTATCTGTCTTCCTTGCGGGGAACCAACGTGCGTCCTGCTTCGGCAAGATGTGATGTCATGGTTGCGACGAGGCTCCTTTTCGGGATTGAAATTATGGCGAGAACATGCGTCGGTCGACGCCGCCACTCTACTCCCTACTCCCGTACGGTGACGGTGAACTATCGACGCTTTGGCCAATCAGATGCATCGGTATACCAGTGGTGCACTGGTGATTACGCATTTTTGAACTTCACTAACTGAATGGTCACTCAATCCGGTGATGCATTCAAGCGTCATTGCGGTCTCAGTAGTGGGACGCAACTGCGATATGGCATGATTTGTATCTGCGTCCCACTCTTATGCGGGGTTCTCGATTGCACTTAACCGCATTGAGCGGCGTATCAGGCGGCGTATCAGGCGGCGAGCTTGGCCTTGTAGTCTTCTCCCCAATTCCATAGAGCGTCGATGACGGTTTTGAGGCTATGGCCAGTGTCGGTCAGAGAGTATTCGACGCGCGGCGGCACTTCGGGGTAAACCTCGCGATGCACAAGTCCGTCGGCTTCCATCTGTCGCAGGTTCGAGGTGAGCACCTTCTGTGAGATGTGCCCGATTGAGCGACGTAGTTCGCTGAAGCGCTTGGTGCCGGTCAGCAGGTCGCGCACGATGAGAATTTTCCATTTGTCGGAAATCAGTGTGAGCGTCGTCTCCACGGGACACGCCGGGAGCGTGTCGACATCGATCATAGCATCACCTCGTGTAATCGTTGGAATCATGCAATAGTTCCTTTTAGGTGACTATAGCACTTTAAAGTGCCTTCTTCCTAAGAAGTAAGTACTCCAATAACGTACTGTTTCAACGGCGGAAGCACCAGGCTCCGCCGTTGAAATCAATTAGGCACAGCGTGTAACAAGCGCAATGGATTACCACATAGGAGCCCATCATGACCCAGAACATCGCAGTTATCGCAGCCAACGGCAAGTCCGGCCAGCTCATTGTCAGGGAGGCCGTTGATCGCGGACTTGACGTGACTGCTGTTGTGCGCGGGGAGAACAAAACCGTCACCCAGCACGCCATCATCAAGGATCTGTTCGACCTGACCGCAGCAGATCTCGCCGGATTCGATGTGGTCGTCGACGCGTTCGGCGCATGGACGCCGGAAACCTTCCCCCAGCACTCCACGTCGTTGAAGCATCTCGCGGACGTCCTCTCCGGTGCTGACGCGCGACTGATCGTGGTTGGAGGTGCCGGTAGCCTGTACGTCAACCCGGAGCATACCGTGCAGCTGAGCCAAACCGATGGCTTCCCGGAGACGTTCCTCCCGCTCGCCACCGCGATGGGGCTTCGCATCATTGCCTGGGGCGGGGCTGCGCTCAAGCCGTTTGCTTCGACGCTGTCGTCGTAGTGCGGCTTTCGCTGAATGTTTCACTGAATACACTGAATTCAGTTATTAAACATTGAATTCAGTGTATCAAGAAGAATGCGTTGGGTTGTATCCCTTTATGGCACATGAATATGGCAAGGAAACGTCGTCGCTCGAGTTCAAAAGCGATTTGAAGCGTCTGCCAGATGACGATCTACTTGATGCCGTCGTGGCGTTGGCGAACTCGGATGGCGGTACGGTGTATCTGGGCGTCGAGGATGACGGCACGCCGACCGGCATCGACAAAGTGCATCAGGATGCGGTCGGTTTGTCGGCGATGATTGCCAACCGTACGGTTCCTCCGGTTTCCGCTCGTGCGCAGATCGTCGGGACGGAGAAGACGCCGGTGATGCAGATCGATGTGCCGAAATCCCGTAGCGTGGTCTCGACCAAGTCGGGCAAGGTGTTGCGACGCCGTATGAAGGTGGATGGTACGCCGGAGAGCGTGCCGATGTACCCGTACGAGATCGCCACGCGCCTGTCCGATTTGGGACGTTTGGACTTTTCCGCGCAGCCGGTGCCGGATGCGACCCGTGATGATTTCGATCCCCTTGAACGCGACCGTCTGCGCCGGATTATCGGCACCTACCAATCCAGTGACCGTAATTTGTTGGAACTGACCGATGAGGAGCTGGAGAAATCCCTGCAATTGACGGTGACCGTCGATGGCAAGACCATGCCGACGCTGACCGGTTTGCTGCTGCTGGGCAAGGGGGAGTCTCTGAAACGCTTCGTTCCGACTCATCGGGCGTCTTTCCAAGTCATGTCTGGTACGGATATCAAAGTCAACCAAGACTATGCCGGACCGTTGCTGAAGACCATCGAGCAAATCAACGACATGTTCTCTCCTTGGAATCCAAGCGCCGAGCTATCCGTCGGTCTGTTCTCAATGATGGTGCCGGAATTCGACCATCGGGCGTTCCGAGAGGCGCTGGTGAACGCCTTCGGCCATCGTGACTACACCCTGCTGGGACGTGTGCGCGTGCAGTTGGATGATGCGGGGCTTACCATCGCCAATCCCGGCGGGTTCGTGGAGGGCATCAACATCCATAATCTGCTTACCGCCGAACCGTATGGTCGCAATCCCTGCCTGATGGATGCTCTGAAACGAACCGGATTGGCCGAGCGTACGGGACGCGGCATCGACCGTATATTCGAGGGTGCTTTGAACTATGGTCGTCCTCTGCCTGATTATTCGAGGTCCAACAGGCGTGGAGTGTCGGTGCTGTTGCCTCGTAGTGTGCCCGACAAGGCGTTTGTGGAACTGCTGGCCGAGGAACGTGAACGCAGCGGCAAGTCCATGTCTCTCGATGGTCTGCTTATTTTGGACAAGCTCAAGAGTGAACGTCGTTGTGGCTTTGATGTGTTGTCGGGCTCCCTGGACATGAGTGACCAGCGTCTGCGCACCGTATTGGGGCAGCTGACGGAGGCGGGGCTTGTTGAAAGCGCTGGCGTTGGAGCTCGCCGCACGTATATGTTGGGTGCGAAAGTGTATCGGCGCAGCGGTAGGGCGATGGATTACGTTCGCCAATCAGACATCGATAGGGTACGGTATCCCGAACTGATCATCAAGTTAATGCATGAACAGAAATCAGTGAGCAAAAACGATGTGATGGAATTGCTGCATCTTGAGGGGAATCAGGCGTACTACCAGTTGCGAAAACTAGTCCTTGAAGGACGCGCTAAGAAGGTCGGCAGTGGACGCAACGTGCGGTATGCGGCAGTACGTTGAATGAGATACGCAGATCATTCTTGAACGGTTTTCTCTGAATCCCGAGATTTATCTCTGAATTCAGAGAAAGAATCTCGGAATTCAGAGAAAACCAGTGTGCGATGTGGCTATTCCGCTTCAGGAATTATGTACGACTTGAACGCGGCCTGCACCTGCGATGCCGTCAGCCGCTTTATCGGTACGCTTCCTATGTGGGGCTTGATGTGGTTCCCGTAGCTGTTCCCATAGCGCGTCCTTGTGCTGTCGGCGATGTTCCAGATAGTTCACGTCATGCTCCTTTGCGTGATGATTCACATGATTCGCGTCTTCATGGTAGCGTCTCCCGCCGGCGCATGAGTGACTGGTCACGCTGTCAGTGGAATCTCCCCGACGGATATCCCGCCTATGCGGGATATCCACGCCGGCGTACGGAGATTCGCATGTTCGGGCGTACGATGGACCCGGTTTTTTGCAGGATGCGGCCAACGCCTTGGATGGGCATGGGCCTGCAACCATCGTGAGCTGCCACGGGCGTTCGGCGATCGCCGGGCGGTGGATCGAGAAGGATCGGGCGATCGGGACCGCCCACCATCCGAAACCATCGTCGGCGTCGCTTCAGCGGGGCATGCCGACGGTTCGCGTTTTCCGGCAAAGGGTCGGCCGGCGCTTTCCTCATTGAAGTTCGACGGGTCATGGTCCCGCCGTGAGGGTTGGGCCGGTAATCGGGTGATGCCGAACGTCCCGACGGGACGGCGGCCGTGTCATCAAAGCGACCGCACGAACTCTCCGTCCGGAAGCGGACGGCGCTGATTTTGGAGGACCCATCGGCCGTAGCATTCCCGGGCCCGGAACATGCCATGGGGTTTGCGGACCCCGGGCGACGCCGCATGGCCTTCCCGTTCCCGCGCCACGGGCGGCGGCATGGTTCATGGCGCCGACGGTGGGTCCGTCCGCACACGGAGCGCTTCCATGCCTCGCTGACGGATGGTGGCGATCCCCCCCCCCACGGAGAGGAGTATTGTTTCATTTGTAGATAACATTGTTACACGGTAGGAGAACATTGATATGCAATCTGAACGTTCGTTGATTCCCACCCCCATGCCGGTCCGGAGACACGCACGGTCCGGGAACAGGGGGCTGGTCCTCACCGCCCTGTGTCTGGCGGTACTGCTGGTCGTGATGGACAACACCATCGTCAACGTCGCGATTCCCACGATGAGCGATGCGTTGAACGCCTCGTCCACGGACCTGCAATGGGTGGTGGACGCCTACACGCTGTCCTTTGCGGCGCTGCTCCTGCCCGCCGGCAAACTCAGCGACCGATGGGGAAGAAGACGGATGCTGCTCGTCGGATTGGCGGGATTCGCCGCGGTCTCCGCAGCCACGGCCTTCTCTTGGGCCCTGTGGCAGCTGGTGACGCTGCGCGTGGTGTTGGGGGTCTGCGCCGCGCTGATCTATCCGGCGACGCTGTCGTCAATCATCGTCATCTTCGAAGGCTCCAGGTACCGTAGCCTGGCCGTTGGCCTGTGGGCGGCGACATCAGGGGTCGGCATCGCCCTGGGCCCGATCATCGGCGGCGTCCTGCTGGAGCACTATGCGTGGAATTCCATTTTCTGGGTGTGCTCCGTCATCGGCGTGGTGGCGCTGGCCTGCATCGCGGTGGCGGTGCCCGAGGTACGGGCGTACCGTTCCGAGAGGTTCGATTTCCCCGGCACCGTGTTATCGGTGGCCGGCGTGGGCCTGCTGGTGTGGGCGATCATCGAACGCCCGACTTACGGCTGGCTCTCCTGGCAGGTCATAGGCGGCATCTGCGCGGCCCTGATCATACTTGCGGCGTTCGCGGCGGTCGAGGGGCATACGCACGCCCCGCTCATCGATGTCGGCCTGTTCCGAAGGGCCACGTTCACGAGCAGCATCTGCGCGATCTGCGTCGCGTTCTTCTGCCTGTTCGGCTTCATCTTCATCACCACCCAATGGTTCCAGGCATTGCGTGGATACACCGCATTGCAGACGGCGGTCGCGACGCTGCCCTTCGCGGTGGTCATGGCGGCGGTCGCCCCGTTCGCCACGCAATTGGCGAAACGTTTCGGATACCGGTCGGTCGTCTCGACGGGACTGCTGTTCCTGTCGGCGAGCATGTTCGTGGTCACGCGTGTCGACGCCCATTGCAGCTACTGGTTCGTGGTCGTACCCACCATGGCCCTGATGGCGGCCGGCATCGCCCTGATCCAGGGGCCCGCCACGGACGCCCTGATGAGCACCGTTCCGGAAAGCTCGACCGGCGCCGCATCGGCTGTCAACGACACGATCCGTGAGATCGGCGGCACGCTGGGTGTCGCCGTCATGGGGTCCGCGATCTCCTCCGTCTACCCCGACGAGCTCTCGGACTCGTTGTCCGGACTGCAGATCCCGTCTTCCATCGCGAAAGCCGCGGAGGATTCGGTGATGGCCGCGAAATCGATCCTTCCGCACCTGCCGGCAGGCATCCGACAGACCGTGGAGCAGTCCGTCTCGACCAGTTTCATGAGCGCCGCGCATGCGGCATGCTGGATCGCCTGTGCCCTCGCATTGGCGTTCGCGCTGCTCTGCTGGATCACACTTCCCAAACACGATTCAGGCAATCTCCCCCAATAGAAAGGAACATCCATCATGAAAGACGACGGACGGATCCCACGGATCAAGGACACGGATATGACGGACCGTCTCCTGACGGCCGGCGCGATAGCGGAGGACACACGCAACCCCATCGGTGACATCGCGGCATGCTTCCCCGGTCACGGCAGCCAGAGCGTCGGCATGTTCCACGGCTGCCTGTCCGGCTTCCCCGAAGCCCGGCAGGTCATCGCCCGGGCCGACGACCTGTACAAGGAACGGTACGGCGAACGCCTTTCCACGACGGTTGGTTCCGGCAGGGGCGACCGTCTGACCATGCCGACGGTCATGCAGCCCGCCATCGTAACGGCCTCTCTGGCGATGTTCGCCGTTCTCGAAGCCGCAGGAATACCCGTCTCGATGCTCATGGGGCACAGTCTGGGCGAATACAGCGCGCTGATCGCCTCGCGGGCGGTATCGTTCGAGGACGGGTTCGCGGCGGTCATGGACCGTGCGGAGACCATCGAATCCATCCCCTATGCCATGCGTGGCGCGATGGCGGTCGCATTGCCGCGCAGCCTCCATGACATGCATAGGGTCAGGGCCGTCGTGGCCGAACTGTCCTGCCGGGGACCGTTATCCATCGCAATCGTCAACTCCGACGAGCAGCTCGTCGTTTCTGGCTCCAGGGCCTTGGTCGCGGACGTGACGGAACGTTTGGCGGCAGAGTCGATCGAAAGCTTCGCGCTTCCCATCCCCGTGGGCTTCCACAGTCCGGTGCTCTCACCCGTCGTGACGGAATTCGAGCATAGGCTGGAACGGTACCATTGGAACAGGCCCGACATCCCCGTCATCTCGACGATCACCCAGGGAACCCTGCAACCCGGTGACGTGGAGCATCTGCCGCAACTGCTCGCCGGACAGCTGGTCACGCCTTTCGATTTCCGCGACTGCATCGCGTCCTGCCGGTCCGCCGGCGCGAGGGTGTTCGTCGACATGGGACCCAAACACATCATCGGCACCCTAATCGAGCATCAGCTGCACGACGGCGGGGCGACGGTGCTCAAGCTCGACTGCGGGCCGGACGGCGGAGCCAGGACCGCCGAACGGATCCAGTCCCTGCAATGGCTCTGCGGCACGCAGGGGAACGGACGGAAGGCCGAGTCCGAACCAACGAAGCCCGCCGCCACGGCACCGCGGCCAACGGCGGATGACGTACGCACGGCGCTTCTGGACGCATTGTGCGAGGCTACCGGCTATCCCGCGGAGGTCATCGACCCGGACATGGACCTCGAGGCCGATCTCGGCATCGATTCGGTCAAGCAGATGCAGGCCCTGGGAACGGTGGCCGAAACTAGGCATATCGGCGGCCGGCGGGTCGACCTGTCCCAGGCCCGCACGTTGAACGACCTGTCCCGGGCACTCTCGCTCCTGCAGTCGGATGAGGGATTCCGCCATGACGAACGGGCTGCGCGGACCGGGACCATCGGCCATGCCACCCCGGAAAACGAAACCGGCACAGGCGAGGACGGCACAGGCCTCGACGATCTTCTGCTGCGGAGCCTGTGCGAGGCCACCGGCTATCCCGCGGAGGTCATCGACCCGGACATGGACCTCGAGGCCGATCTCGGCATCGATTCGGTCAAGCAGATGCAGGCCCTGGGAACGGTGGCCGAACGGGTCGGCATACAGCCCGAATCCCTCGACCTGTCCCAGGCCCGGACCCTACGCCAGATCGTCGAATGCCTCGAACACGCCGAGCCGACCGCCCCACGACGGCAGGACGGCCGGCCGGCCGACGAAGGTCCCCATGCCGCCGAAGACGCCTCCGGCGTGAAACGATTCGTCCCGCAGATCATCTACAAACCGCTTGCCGACGATCCCGGCCTGACCGACTGGTCCGATGCCGCCTGCCTGTTCATCCGATCCAGCGACCACGAGCTGGACGAGTCCATCCGGCAGACGCTCCAACCGCTTTTCCGCGAGGTGCATGCCACCACCGCGGACGAGATCATCGACTCGGGAACCCATCCCACCGTGGAGTCCGGAACGCCCGTCAGGATGATCCTGGACTGCCACTCATTCCATGACGGCATCCCGTCGTTCGGACAGCGGAGCGAAGCGTGGATGCGCATCGTCCGCGAACGATACGCGCGAACATTCCGATTGTCCCAAATCCTGTATCCGCTGATCGAACACGCGGAGGACGGCATGGCATGGCTGTCGGTCACCGGGACGGGAGGCGTCTCGGGAGCGGGAAGCAAAGGGAGGGCGATCCGCTGGACGCGTTGGACACGGGATTCTACAAGAGCCTCGGCAAGGAACTGCGCAACCTGCAGGTCAAGACCATGGACGTGGATTCCCCCGACGACGTGCCCGGCGCCATCCTGGACGAAGTGCGCCACTACCGGCAGGACCAGGACTGCGAGATGGGATACCTGCATGGGCGACGTCACGTGGTTCGCGTGATTCCCATGCAGATGAGACAGGAGCACGCGATTCGCAGGCAGCTGCCGGAAGGAACCGTGGCCTTCTTCTCCGGAGGATCGCGCGGCATCGCGTTGGAATGCGCCAAAGCCCTTGCCGACGACCAGCCGCGGATCAACGTCGTGGTCACGGGACGATCCGATGTCGACGACCCCCGGGCGCAACGCTGGCTTCGCCTGAGCGACGAGGAATGGGCGCAGGCGAAGCCCGACTTCATCCGCGAAGTCAAGCGGAAGGATCCCTCGCTCGGGGCGATTGCGCTGTCGGAGGAATACGATCGGATCGGCCATATCCGCATCCTCGCACGGAACCTCAGGACCGCCGTATCCGCACGACGCAACCTGCACTACATTCCCTGCGACATAGCGGACGCGCAATCCACGGAGGACGCGGTCCATAAGGCCCGCAGGCAATGGGGGGACCTTTCGCTCGTGGTCCACGCCGCCGGACTGGAATCATTCGGCAGACTGCCCGGCAAGACCCTGGACCGTACCATGAGAAGCATCGCGGTCAAACTCGGCGGGTTCATCAACCTGTATCACGCCACCAAGGACGAACCGTCACTGACCGCCTTCGTCTCCTTCGGATCGGTCTCCGGACGTTTCGGCATGGACGGGCAGGTCGACTACACTGCCGCCGCCGCCGCGCTTTCCGCACTCTCCCACACGATCCCGATGAACATGCCCGCCGACCGGAGGATCCCGTTCGTGACGATGGAATGGTCGGCATGGGGGCAGGTCGGCATGGCCGTCCATCCGCAGGTGATCGCCGTGCAGGAGCAGGACCGCGGAATGGAATACATTCCCGTCAGGACCGGCACGGAATTCTTCCTCGACGAGCTCGCGCTCGGCACGGCGGACCCCGAGGTGCTGATCATGGGCTCATTGGGTTCCAACAGGCCGCAGGGACAATTGGATTCCCTGGACGACGGGCTGGAACTGATCTCACCCATCGAGGAAACCACGGGCACCGTCGTGGACAAGCCCCACTATCCGATGCTCGACAGCGTCGACAGGCAGGATGCGGACACCATCCTCGCCCATCGGATGCTCCGATACGACCGTGACCTGTACCTGCCCGACCACCGGGTGAAGGGCGTCACGACCTTCCCCGGGGTACTTCACCTGGAAACGCAGATCGAAGCCGCCTCATGCCTGTCCAACGTGAAACGGTTCGGCGTCGAACTCGAGGAACTCGAACTGAACACGTTCCTCAAATGCCGCGACAACGACGAGGTCCCGATCACGGTCAACGCCCATCGCACGGACCGTACGGACGGCCAGGTCATCGCGACGGAACTGTACTCGACATTCAAAACGCCTGACGGCAGGACCCTCATCCCCCACCGCACCCATTCGACGGCCGTCATCAGACTGCTGGACAAAGCCCCCGAACCATGTCGGGCGGATTGGCGGCCGGAACGCCTGCTCGAACAGGGAACGCCCGTCGACATCGGCCGATATCATGCCGAAACCGAACATTTCATCAGTTTCGGACCGACCTTCCGGTACATGCGCAGGGCACGGCTGATCGGCGATGACTGCGCGGCGGGCGAATTCATGGTGCCATCCGTGCCGGGGCTTTTCAGCGACGTACGCAACCCGCAGTTCCTCTGCTGTCCGCTGCTGATCGATAACGTCGGCAGGATGGCGCTGATGCGTGAATTCCAGCTCAGGGGACGGCATGTGGTGCCGATCCGGATCCACGGGGCCCGCCAGTTCCGCTGCCCCGCGGCGGGGGAACTGTGTTACGGGAAGATGGATTTCCTCACCGAGGACGAGCAGGGCGTCGACGTTCATATCGAGATCATCGACGCCAACGGATACCTGCTCTGCCAGGCGGATGACGTGCGGCTCACCATCCTGGGTCCGGCGGAACAGGAACACGACATCATGGCATCCCCCGACGCCGTCGAACCCGCAAAGGAGCAATGAGGATGATGGATTTCGAACCAATCGCTATCATCGGACGCGGCTGCATCCTTCCCCCGCATTCGTGCTCTCCCGAAGAACTCTGGGACGCCATAGTCGAGGGCCGAAGCGGCATCCATCCCCCGATGCCCGAGCGTTGGGGCACACGCGTCGACTATGTCGACCCCGACCGCAACGCCGTCGACAGGACCTATTGCGGCATCGGAGGATTCGTCACCGATTACGATCAGGACGAGCGGGCGGCCTCCTCGGAACGGATGCGGTTGAACCGTACGCAGCGGATGATCGTCGACAGCGCATCCCAGGCGATCGGAGAAGCCGGCATCGACCGGTCCGAGCGGGCACGGTGCCGGCTGTTCGTGGGCAATATGCTGGCGGACGAGGCCTTCGGAGACCAATCATTGTCAGAAATCAGCGGTGATGTTCTCGACGAGTGCGTGAACGAGTTCGGCGCGGATGCGCGGGATGCCGCACGTCGAGCCATCGATGACGTCATCCTGTCACGCAACGACGCGTCGGAAACGGCGAACGCACCGTCCGACCTGGCGCGAATCCCCGCGGAGGTGTTGGGCATGCCCGACGATCCCATCGTCATCGACGGGGCGTGCGCCTCGGGATTGCTCATCGTGGACCTCGCGGCCCGATACCTGCACACCCGTGCGAAACCGTTGGCCATGGCCGTCGGGGCGATGGCGAACATGTCCATCACGGGAAACGTGAGCTTCGCCAAGATCGGCGGCCTGAGCGACAAGCCCGCCAGGCCCCTCGACGCGAACGCGAACGGTCTGGTGCCCGCGGAAGGCGCGGCGGCGGTCCTGCTGTGCACGCTTTCATATGCGAGGCTGCACGGCTACCCCATCAGCGGGGTCATCATAGGCTCGTATACGACGAGCGACGGGCATGGCAAGGCGATCTACGCCCCAAATCCCGAAGGCCAGCGGTGTGCGATGCGCGGCGCCCTGGCACAGGCGGGAATCGATCCGGACGGCATCGACTACATCGAGACCCATGCGACGGGAACGCCGGCCGGAGACAATTCCGAGTTGACGGCGATCATCGGCATGCTGTCCGAACGCCGCAACGGGCCCGTATCCATCGGATCTATCAAGAACCTCATCGGCCATGGCTTCCCGACGGCCGGCACGTCGAACCTGCTGTCCGTATTGGAATCATTCAGGCATGAACGATACCTGCCGACCCACGGCGTGACGACGCCCCACCCGCTGATCGCGAAGCATCCGGAGCTCCTGCAACTGCACGATGCCCCCGACCCATGGCCCGAACCCGGGAACCGTCCGCGCAGGGCGCTGATTAACGCCTTCGGGTTCGGAGGCATCAACTCGTCGGTCATCGTCGAACAGTATGATGACGGCCGGCCGGACGGGCCGGCGCATGCGGACGCCGAACCCCGGGACGCCACGTACCTGGCGGTGCAATGCGTCGCCCAGGCGAACTGCGAGGTCCCGCGTACGCTGCTCGAGGATCCGATGACGGCCGACTGGCGGGTCTTCCATACTCCCCCGGTGCTGCTGCCGCACATGGACATCGCCCAACGTCTGGCGGTCCTGGCGGCGGGGAATCTGCAACCCATGATGGCGGAACCCGACCGGAAGGAAACCATCGGCGCCTTCCTCGGACAGCCATCGGGATTGGCGGTGGGAGCCCGTAGGGAACTGCGCATACGGCTTCCCGAGATCCTCGACGCCATCACGCACGCCGAGATTCCGGATGAACGGCGCCGTGAGCTGCGACGCTGGTTCGCCGACCGTGTCACGACGTCGATAGGTGCGACCGTCGAAGCCGCACTGCCCGGCTATATGGACAACATAGTCTCGGGGAGGATAGCCAACATGTTCGACTACCGGGGGCCCAACTGCGTCATCGACGGCGGCCGCTTCTCCTTCGCCCGGTCCATTGAGATGGCCTCCCTCGTACTGGCCGAGCACGAAGCGGATGGCATGATCGTCGGATCATCGTTCGCCAATCCGAGTCATCTCGTGGACCAGGAGGCGGCCAGGCTGGCGACCGCGACCCTGATCATGCTGCGTCCATTGGATTGGGCGGAAGCCCATCGGGAACAGGTCCGGGCCGTCATCAGAATCAGCCACGCCGACCGGCCGGGAACGGAGCCCCAGACTCTTCTGGATGCGGCCCGACTGGCCCAGGCCGTGACCGGGCACGCTTCCCGCATGCCCCGACTGCAGGCGGGAGGCATGCTGGTCGAGGTGATGGACCCTGACGCCATGCCATCCGAACGCATCGGACACCGACCGGATGGGCTTCGGGCGGATCCCGGAACGGATGCGGGCCACGGGCCGTCCGATGGCGTCACGGTACATGACACTTGGATCGGCGTACGGGGCGCCACCATTCCCGACTGCTTGGACACGCTGCTCGACGGGACGGAGCCCGTCCAACCGGACGGGCAGGCCACGCCCATCCGCATCATCATCACCTTCGACTCCCCTGCGGAGAAGGAGAATACGATGCGGGAGCTCCGCATTCTGAAGGACGCCCTGCGGCACCACCGGTAGCCGACGGGCATGCCTGACGTGCGTGCGGGACGATGCCACGGTGCCGCCGTCCCACACGCCGACGGCATCATATGCGCGATGCCCCGGCATGGCACGCGGCGGGAGGACGGCACGCCCGCGCCGGCCAGCGTTCCCCGACATGTCTTGGCTCGGTGGCAATCTCAATGCGGTGGGACCAGCCATCACACCCATCGAGGCGCGGTCCAAGAGCGTGGCTGGACCTTCGACCCCACCCATCATGGGATGGTGCAGGGACCTACGGGCCGGATGGCGTTTTTCATCCGTAACGGCGGGATGATGCGGAGAAGCATATGAGGACTATTCGGAAAACGACAAAAAGCCAGCGGACGCCCACCACCGAGATCAGGGGCCTCATACTCGACGCCTCGAAACGAATCATCGAAGAGGACGGCTATGACGCCTTCACCATCCGGCTTCTCTCAGAAAAGGCGGATGTGTCCCCCGCGAGCATCTACCGGCATATCGGCGACAAGCAGGCCGTCATCAACGCTCTCATCGACGACAGTTTCCAGACGTTACGGGAGAAGCTCCTGCGCGTCACCACCGAGGATCCCCTGCAAAGACTCTACGATGCGGGAGTCGTATACCGCGGGCACGCCAAGGCGTCGCCCGGCATCTACGCCCTGTTGTGGCGATGGCATGCGGGCGAGGCTTCGGAGGCATGCCTCGCCGCCATGACCGAGCTGGTGCGCTACGGGCAGGCCGCGGGAAAGATCCGGAGGGATGACCCGCACCTCATCGCATGGTCCATATGGTCCGCCGTGCACGGATTCGTCCAATTCGAGACACGACCCGAACATGATACGCCCGTCGACGATGACGATGCGGCCTATTCCTTTCTGCTCCGGCTGCTCATTCGAGGGGTCCGCGCCTCTCAGACGGTCTCCGAGGGAACGGCGACCATCGCGGATACCAGCCGATCGTAGAATCGCCATTGGCTGCGCAACGCCACATCCCGTCTCACAGCGGCGAACGTTCCATCCGTCTTCAGGCTCACGGATACCTTACGGAAGTCCCCCGTCCCGTCCAATGCGGACAACGCCTTCGAGGCGGCCTCCTTCGCGCAGAAGGCCGCCCTACGTTCCACCGAGGAGGCCATACGCAATGATGCGAGCTCTTCGGAAGAGAACACGAACCGCATGATCCCGTCGGACAATCCGTCCGAATCGTCCACGTCCACTCCCACGGCACGGATTCTTTCCGCCGACGCCACGGCGGCGACGCACAGCGACGGACAATGCGACAGCGATCCCACGATGCCGGATGGCCAGAGCGGTTCACCATCCGAACCTTTGAGTATGGGCCCGTCATGGCCGATACGTCGTAAGGCCTCGTGGGCCAAAAGACGCGTCTCCGTGAATTCCCTTCTTCGTTTGGCCTTGGCGTTCCCGACCAAGGCCCGCTCACCGTCGAACAATCGCACGCGGCGCGTCCCCTCCCCCGAGATCAGCACCTCGCAGCCGGAGGCGAGCAGCGGCCCGAACAGGCGAGCCCGTCGCATCATGAGGTCTGCGCACATCATGGAGACTCTATCTACCGAAACCCACAAACCCAGCAACAGCAAGGCTTTCTACCAATTCCCAGAATGAGTGTACCACTCTGTTCGCCGCTCAAAGCCCGCCAGAAGGAAATTTGCGCTTTCCCATACCTTCACGCCGACAAGAGGTGTCACGATTACCTATATCTCCCATACTTTCTATGTTTTTATTTTAAATTATATATGTCTTTTTGACTATTTTTTTATATCTTCTTAAATGTCCGCAAAGCCTTATTTTATCGGCTCTACGGGCATTTTGCTTTTGTGGTAAACCTCACATATCTAGGTCTATCTTCTTATATTTTCGCTATCAAGCGTGGTTAAAATCGTGGTAAATACTTCTATGCGATTAGACGCTGAACCTCTGATTTTGCAGTATCTATGGACGCATGAGCATACCAGTTCATTGTGATACTGATATTTGAATGCCCCATGATATACTGTAAATCTTTCGGGTTCATGTTCTTGCTTGCCAGTCTTGTGCAGAACGTATGACGTAGCGTATGCGGTGTGATATGTGGCAAGGGATTGTCTTTGTGGTGCTTGTTGTATTTCTTTACCATACGGACAAATAAGGCGTTGTAATCAATCGCAACTTTGGGCTTGCCCTTATGATTGACAAATAGAAAGTTGCTCCGTCCGTCTATCACAAATGGTTCTGCCTTTGGGCGTTTCTTCATAACCCGTTGAAATGCTTGTATCGTTTCCTTGCTTAATGGCACTTGCCTTGTTCCGCTCTTTGTCTTAGGCGTTTCAATATAGTAGCCCTGTTCCTTGCTCTTTAATAACTGGTGGTCGATAATCACAACTTCATTCTTGAAATCAATATCGGCTACTGTCAGTCCGCACAGTTCCGAGATACGAAGTCCAGTCTTTAACAGTATCAGCACATCATCATAATACTTGTGATACACATTGTCCGTCTTGATGAATGAGAGTAGGGCTTGTTCTTGCTCCTCTGTCAATGCCACTTTCTCTTTGGTATCATTTTCTAGGACTTCACTTAACTTGAAATCAAAGGGATTTTTCCTTACACAATCGTCTTGTATGGCGATATAGAATGACGCTTTTAACGAGCGTTTATGGTTGTTAATGGTGTTATAGGAAAAGCCTTTGTCTTTCATGCGTAACGCCCATTCCTTAGCGTCAGAGGGTTTTATCATATCAATGCTCCTAGCACCTAACTTATCCTCTTTCAATAACCGCATGAGTTGTTCCCGTTGTTTTATTGTGCTTTTCTTCACGTTTGCCCTCTGTGCGTTCTGTTTGGCGTAGAGTTGGCAAAGCGTCATTTTCTTGCCTGTGCTGTCGATACCGTCCTCAATATCCCGTCTTATCTGCTGTTCCAGTTCACGAAGTGAGGGTTTTTCCCGTTTTCCCTTTGGTGTCGGGTCTGTGGGTGTCAATCTCCAAGCATACACATATTTTGTGTTTCCAAATGCGTCTACATATTTATATAAGTATTTTCCGTCTGTTCGTTGGCTCTCTCCAGTATGCAGGATACGTCCTTTGCTATCCCGTCTTTTTTCTTTCATGGTGTCTGCTCCTTTCCTTGTTGGAAAGAGCC
>OLNC01000374.1_pt1 | contig 48842 bp, 53 predicted proteins | sample 1672011 | NCBI WGS metagenome assembly OLNC01 (sample SAMEA3136636, study PRJEB25190) | human gut metagenome | biome: human gut; feature: human-associated habitat; material: faeces | place: Austria | collected 2013
CCTTATCCCTTCGGCATTTATAGTATTCCCAGAAAATCCCACCTTATTCCTGAGGCCGGGTGTGGGCAGAGCCCACGATAAGGGATTGCTGATGCCGTTATTTGTGCTGCAAAAAATTTTAAAATTCATGCATAACATGAGTCATATAGGGAATACTATAAACAGATAAGTAATTCGACAGCAAAAAAGCAGAAGTTCCGACAAGACATTTATACATATCTGTTTCTTATCAAAGAAGAATTTTTCCCATAGACACAGAAAATTTTACGCTCTCCCGCCTTTCCTCAGCCCACCTACTCTCTCCCCTCCTGCACATATTCCCTTGCCATTTTCTGCTGGGCCTCGTCCATGGTCACCTTCCCCTTGGTGATCCCCACCATGCCGCTTTCCTTCAGCTTCCGGATGGTACGGTTTAGAGTCTTTACGGAGATGCCTGTCTCCTCGTGAATCTCCTCCCTGGTCCGGCGGATGACGCAGGAATGATACTCCTCGATGTACTGGAGAAAGTAGAGAAGGAGCAGGTGCTGGGGCGGGTAGAACAGCCGGTTGCCCCGGTTGTAGGAGGAGCGGTACAGCTTATATGCCACTTTCTGGGAGACCAGGCGCAGGAAGTGGATATCTTTTTCAATCCAGTCTTCAAAATCTTTTCTGGAAAAATACAGGACGGTGCAGTCCGTCGTTGTCTCAATCGTGACGGAGGTGTGCGGCTTCCCGGCAAGGATCGTTACCTCTCCCACGAAATCTATAGGATCATTTCTTTCAATCATAAATACATTTCCATTTTCAAATTCATTGATAACTCGGTGATAACCTTCGCAGACGATACCGAAGTAATCAAGCTCGGCGTCTTTTTGATGGATGATCGTCTTTGGCGGATAGGTCTTGATGGTACAGCGGGTTTTCAGTTCTTCCGGCATATAGCGTAGATAATTTTCCAGTTCCGGCACCTTGATAAGCAGTTCTGATAATGTCATAGCAGATTTCCCCCTCTTTTTTACAGTATACAACAAAAATAGCTCATTTGTCCTTTTTTTCCTGTGTCTGTTTTTATATAATGCGTTGGTATGTGACAAATCACGAAAAAACGAATGAGAAGAGAGATGAAAAAGGAAACCTATGTTTATCCATCTACAATGGCCAGGCTGAAAGCAGAGTATAAGATTTTCATCCTGGCTTTTGTATTTATCGTGATCGCGGATTCCATCGGACAGATCCAGGTGCCGCTGGGACCGGGGACGCTGATTTTGTTCCCTATTTTTTATTCCCTGATCATGGGAGTGCTTTCGGGGCCTGAGGTCCTGAAAATATTTGATAAAAAAGAAGTCAAAGCGGCGTCGAAACTGGTGATCGTAGCGATCTGCCCGTTTATTGCAAAGCTTGGCATCAACGCAGGAGCGAGTATTGAAGTGATCTTGTCTGCGGGACCGGCGCTGATCCTGCAGGAAATCGGGAATCTGGGGACGATCTTTCTGGCCATGCCGTTTGCTCTTCTCCTGGGATTAAAAAGAGAAGCTATCGGTGCGACCCATTCTATCAACCGGGAGTCCAACCTGGCGTTGATCACAGATATGTTTGGCCCGGATTCGCCGGAGACAAGAGGAAGCCTTTCTATTTACGTGGTAGGCGGCATGGTGGGAACGATCTTCTTTAGCTTCCTTACCACCATCGTAGCGTCTCTGAACCTGTTCCATCCCTATGCCCTTGGTATGGCCTCCGGGGTGGGAGCGGGTATCCTGATGGCCAGTGCGACGGCGAGTCTGGCGCTGATCTATCCGGATATGGCGGCGGAACTGTCGGCCCTTGCCAGCACCAGTGAGACCATTTCCGGTATTACGGGGATTTATGTGGCGATCTTTGTTGGGATCCCATTGACGAAGAAGCTGTATCAGCTTTTGGAGCCGCCGATCGCAAAGCTCAGACGGGAGCCCAGTGAAGTGCTGGAGCGGCAGAGACTGGAAAAGCAGGAAAATGTGGGAACGGATGAGACAGAAGAAAGACTAACTATTAAAAGTCAAGTCTAAAATGAAGATTTTGTGAATGAATTGCGGAAACGCATTTCAGATATAGTTGTACCTTGAAAATCGCATGACAAACAGAGCATCGTATACCGGTGCTCAAAGAGAGTGTTATAGAACAGAAAAAGTTATGCCGTTTTTATGTAAGGCTTGCCGGATTTTTCCATTGCATAGATTAACCGCACAAGTTTCTTTGTGGCATGAGTAATGGCAACGTTGTAGTGCTTCCCTTCAGAAATCTTCTTCTGAAGATATGCACCGAAGGTTTCATCCCAGTGGCATACGTACTTAGCGGCATTGATTAGGGCAAAACGCAGATAACGCGATCCCCGCTTTTCCATATGGGAATAAGAGGATTCCAATTGCCCGGATTGATAGGTGGATGGAGAAGCTCCGGCGTACGCCAGGATTTTATCCGGTGAATCAAAGCGGGAGAAATCCCCAATCTCAGCAAGGATCATCGCGCCCATACGGTAACCTATTCCGGGAATGGTCAGGATTGGGGAAGAGATCTGATCCATGATCTGTTTAATCTCGGATTCAATCTCTGAGATCTCGGAGTCTAGTTCGCTGATCAGGTGGAGTGTGTGTTTTAATTCCAGAGATTTGGCAGGCATGTTTGAACCGATGGAGACTCTGGCAGCTTCCCGTATTTCAATCGCTTTCTCCTTGCTGTAACGGCCTTTCGAGGCGTTTTCCAACAGTTTTGTCAGGTGTGTTAAATGGCAGGAGGCAATCTTTCCTGTAGAAGGAAGTTCCGAAAGCAGGGCATAAACGGAAGCGATATGAAGTGTGGGAACCAGTTTTTCCAATTCCGGGAAAAGAATGGTAACAAGCCTGGAGACAGACTGTTTGAGGCGAGCCCGTTCCTGAACCTTATCAAAACGGTAACGAGTGAGTGACTTTAACTCCTCGTTGTGGTAAGATATGTCTGAGTAGGACTTCAAGTTCACGTCAGACATGAGCATCATAGCAATGGTTCGGGCATCAACCTTATCCGTTTTCGTCTTTCTAAGGCTGAGACTTTTTCTGTAAAGATTTGTGTGGAGCGGATTGATGACGAAGGTGTGGAGACCTTTGTCAAGGAGATAACCGAGCAGGTTGTAAGAGTAGTGTCCGGTGGCTTCCAGTCCTACTTTTATATTAGAGAAATCTGAAGAAATAGAAAGGATCTTGGCAAAAAGATCATCAAAGCCATCCCGGTTATTCTGAATGGTAAAAACAGAAAAAAGGATTTCGCCATCTGAGTCCGTAATAAAACAGTCATGTTTATCTTTCGCGACATCAATTCCAACGTAGATCATAAGAACACTCCTTAGTAATAGATTTAGATACTGCTTGGAACCACAGGGCTCTCTGCGCTTGTAACCTCGTTCTAAATCAACCGTCATGCGGTATCTAACTGATTAACAACGATACAAAGAGGCTGTGGTTGGAGCCTTTCTTAAACCATCAAGTGGTAGGAAGGTGAAACCAATCCACAGTATCTCCAAACAGTATAGCATACAGACCTTGGAGAGGGTCTATAAACACTACTACTATATAATACGAGGAAGGTTCTTATGAAAGAAATCAATATTGGACAGGCAACAGCAATTACCTCCCCTGATCCGCTTATGCTGGTCTGCACGAAGAAGGAGGACGGTTCTTTGAACATGGCTCCGGTGTCCTTCTTTATGTATGCGTCCTTTAATCCTCCCATGCTGGCCTTTGCCATGCGGCCTACGGCCAACAGCAGCGTCAACATCATGCGGACGAAAAAGGCCGTTTTGTCGGCTCCTGGCGTCAGCATTAAGGACGCTGTGATGGCTTATGGCTCTGCCAACGGCAGTGGCAAAAACAAGCTGGAAGAAAATCCGATTGCCCTTCAACCGATGGACGGAACGGATATTTCTTTCCCGGAGGATTCCCGGATCGCGTTTGCTGTCACATTGGAACAGACTGTGACGGCCGGCGACCATAATCTCTATCTCTGCAAGATCGACAAAATGATTGCGGACGACAGCAAAGACGCCCTGTTTGCATGGGACGGCTATGCAAAGGTAGCCCCTGCACAGGAAAAGTAATGTGCCAGGCGGTATCCGCCTCTGCAACGGCAGGTGGATACCGCTTTTTTAGAATGGAGGATTTGTATGGACCGTCAGGTTATTTATGATTTATTTGAGATGAAAGTTCTTGAAAACCCAGACGCTCCTGCAGTCTGTGATGAACAGAGAAAACTTACCCGTGTCCAGCTTATGCAGCTTGCGGACACGATTGCGGCGCAGCTTCCCGCCCAGGCAAAACGGGTGGGAGTTGTGATGGATCATTCGGTGGAAATGATCGCGGCAATTCTTGCCGTATTAAAAAACGGTGCGGCTTATATCCCGGCAGAACCTTCTTTCCCTCAAAGCAGAATCCGATTTATGATGGAGGACGCTGGGGTGGACTGTGTCATTGTCAATTCGAGGTATGTCAGCATCCTTCAAGGGTTTTCTCTTATTTCTGTTGACGCAGGAATAGAGATTCAAAATATAACGATGAAATCAAAGGCCGAGCCAGACGGCCTTGCCTATATTCTTTATACTTCCGGCTCCACAGGTGCGCCGAAAGGGGTAGCTGTACAAAATCGGAATGTATGCCACTACATCCGGGCATTTCAGAATGAGTTCCACCCGGACGAGCAGGATACAGTGCTGCAATATTCCGTATGTTCTTTCGATATTTTTGTGGAAGAAGTATTCTCGGCGCTGCTTTCTGGTGCCCTTCTTGCCATTCCATCGAAGGAAACAAAAGCAAATCTGGACTCCACTATGGAATTTGTCAGCAAACATCATGTTACCATCATCAGCGGTTTTCCATATCTGTTGCTGGAAGTGTAACGGGGCGGTTCCCCTGAAAGATGGCACCTACCCTATTGGCAAAGCTGTTCTCGGCTGTTCTGTTGAGGTCCTGGATGAAAATATGAATCCGGTTGCCCCTGGCCAGATCGGAGAAATCTGTATTATGGGCGGCGGCGTATCGCAGGGATACATTGGAAACAGAGAAAAAGAAAATCAGAATTTTGTGACCTTTCCCACCGGGCAACGCCTTTACCGCAGCGGCGACCTGGGGTATTTGCTGCCAGACGGTAATCTGGCTTTCCTGCACAGAAAGGATAAGCAGGTAATGATTCTTGGAAAACGGGTAGAGCCGGACGAAGTGGAAAGCGTGCTGTGTCAATGCCCGGAAGTGCGGCAAGGAGTGGTGAAACCTTATGTGGATGAACAGAATCTGTCCTACCTTGTCGCCTATGTTGTCCCGGAAAAGCGGCACTCGTCCATTTCAGAACTGAAAAAGAAAATGCGCCAGCGCCTGCCTTCCTATATGATACCGGAATATTTCATCCAGATGGAGAAAATCCCCCTTACCCGCAACGGGAAAGTGGATACAAAAGCTCTGCCGGTGGTATTGAAAGCGGGGAATCTCTAATGGGAGATACAGTAATACGAAAAGCAGGTTTAGAGGATTTGGATTTGCTGCTGCAATGGCGCATGGAGGTTTTGCAAAATGTGTTTGCTCTGCCGGGAAAGCCATCCGATGAATTGCTGCAAGCAAATCTGGACTATTACAAAAAGACTTTACCGGAGGAAAATCACTTTGCTGTATTTGCCGAAACAGACGGAAAGATCGTCGGCTGCGGGGGCATTTGTTTTTATCAGGAAATGCCATCCCCGGATAATCCTTCCGGCTGGTGCGGATATTTGATGAACATTTACACCCGAACCGCGGTCCGCGGCCAGGAAATCGGGAGAAACATCGTGCAGTCTTTGCTGGATGAAGCTGCCCGGAGAGGAATCCATAAAGTCTACCTTGAAACAACAGACCAAGCGCGTCCTCTCTATGAACGCATTGGATTCAAAGAAATGAAAGGCTATCTTACAATACCATTTTAAAGAAGGAGGACAGGATGATGGGAAGAATCAATTTAGGACAGCGGGCAGGAATTACGCCTACCCCCATGCTCTTGATCGGAACTTATAATGAGAATGGAACGCCAAACGCTATGGTGGCAACCTGGGGAGTGACAGCGACCTGGGAAGTGGTGGAATTAAATCTTTACAAAGTGAGAAAAACCACTGCTAATATTGAGAAGCGCAGGGCTTTCACGGTTTCCTGCGTAACACAGGAAACATTGGCACAGTGCGATTATCTCGGTACTGTGTCCGGCAAAAGGGTTCCTGATAAACTCCAAAGAACGGGACTTACCGTTGTAAAAAGCGAATTGGTGGACGCACCATATTTTGCGGAACTTCCTGTTACGATGGAATGTGAGCTTCTGCGGATCGACCCGGAGGAGGACGACATTTCCCTGCGAATCCTGGGAACAGTCAAAAATGTTTCCATCGACGAGCGCGTTTTGAAAGACAACGGGAAAACTCTGGATTTTGGAAAGCTCCATCCCGTTTGCTGGGATAATTTCAGCAACGATTATTTTGTGATCGGGGAGAAACTGGGACGCTGGTTTACTCTTGGAAAGGCTTATAATCGTGAGGGACTGCGTTATGGAGAATGAAATACTCAGACTTCAAAAATATCTAAATGAGGCTGACGCGGTAATTGTCGGGGCTGGTTCCGGCCTTTCCACCGCCGCAGGATATACTTACGGCGGGCAGCGGTTTCAAACATATTTTTCTGACTTTGAAAAGGAATATGGATTTCACGATATGTATTCCGGTGTATTCTTTCCCTTTGAAACACTGGAAGAATATTGGGGATATTTCAGCCGCCTGATCTATATGAACCGATATGTTATGCCGCCCATTCCCGTTTATCAAAAGCTGCTGGAAATCGTTCAAGGCAAGGATTATTTTGTCCTGTCCACCAATGTGGATCACTGTTTCCAGCGAGCAGGCTTTGACAAGGAGCGGCTTTTCTATACGCAAGGAGATTATGGTCTTTTCCAGTGCTCAAAGCCATGCCATCAGCAAACCTATGACAATAAAGAGATCGTGCTGAAAATGAATGACGCTACGGGCTTCATTCAAAAGACAGACTCCGGCTATACGATTACCGAAAGTCATAATTGGAAATTAAAGATCCCGTCGGAACTCGTTCCACGCTGTCCGAAATGTGGCAGGCCGATGACCATGAACTTACGGGGGGATGATACCTTTGTAGAGAATGAAGGCTAGCATAATGCAGCAGACAGATACTCTAACTTCCTGAAAGATCATTCCGGGCAGAAGGTTTTGTTTTTGGAGATCGGGGTGGGGATGAATACACCGGGAATCATCAAGTATCCCTTTTGGCGCATGACCTATACATGGCCGGACGCTTTTTATGCTTGTATCAATCAGGGGCAGGCTGTTGCTCCGAGGGAAATCCGTATGAAAGCACTCTGCGTCAACAAGAGCATTGATACAGTGTTAGACGAGCTGAAGAATGGGAGGTGAAAGCCATGTGTGAGCGCCGAACAGGAACAAGCGCCACACCCGCTTCTATCAACGTAAGGGGCGCTCGTGTTCACAATCTTAAAAATATAAATGTGGATATTCCTCTCGGAAGTTTTGTTGCGATTGCCGGGGTATCCGGTTCTGGTAAATCGTCACTGGCTTTGGGCGTTTTGTATGCAGAAGGCTCCCGGCGCTACCTGGAGGCTTTGTCCGCTTATACTCGCCGTCGTATGACACAAGCTGCTGAAGCAAAAATAGACAGCATTGAAAATATTCCGGCCGCCCTGGCCTTGCACCAGCGGACCGCAGTGCCGGGAGTACGCAGTACATTTGGCACCTTAACAGAATTACTAAACAGTCTGCGATTGATGTATTCCCGGCTGGGGAGTCACCTTTGTCCCAACGGACATTATGTAGAGCCAACGGCTGATGTAGCAAGAGGAAAGGACATCACCTGTCCGGTCTGCGGAGCAACATTTACGCCGCCCAGCGCAGAAGCATTTTCTTTTAACAGCGATGGTGCTTGCCCCCGCTGCACAGGAACAGGTATTGTGCAGGCGGTGGATGAATCCACTTTGGTGCCGGATGAATCTCTCTCTATTGACGAGGGTGCAGTAGCCCCCTGGAACTCGCTGATGTGGTCGTTAATGACAGATGTGTGCCGGGGAATGGGAGTGCGTACCGATATTCCCTTTTCTGAACTGACACCGAAAGAACGGGAAATCGTCTTTCACGGCCCAGCAGAAAAAAAGCATATTCTATATAAGGCAAAAAGCAGCAATCAGGCCGGTGAAATGGATTTTACCTACTTCAATGCCGTTTATACCGTGGAAAATGCTCTGTCAAAAGTCAAAGATGAAAAGGGCATGAAACGGGTTGAGAAATTTTTGAAGCAGGATGTTTGTCCAGAATGTAAGGAAACGCGGCTAAACCAGCAGGCCCGCACCACACTTCTTTGTGGTGTCGATCTGCCTTCCGCCTGCGCTATGACTTTGGACGAACTTGTGAAATGGGTACAGACCATCCCAGACGCCATGCCGGAAATTCTTCACGAAATAGCCCGCAGCATTACCACCCAATTTTTGAATACAGCAAAAAGGCTGCTGGACCTGGGACTTACCACAACGAGGAGTTAAAGTCACTCACTCGTTACCGTTTTGATAAGGTTCAGGAACGGGCTCAGCTCAAACAATCTGTCTCCAGGCTTGTTACCATCCTCTTTCCCGAATTGGAAAAACTTGTCCCCGCGCTTCATACGGCTTCTGTATACGCCTTGCTTTCTGAGTTTCCCTCTGCCGGGAAGATTGCTTCCTGCCATCTGACACACCTGACGAAGCTGTTAGAATATGCCTCGAAAGGACGTTACAACAGGGAGAAAGCGATTGAAATACGGGAGGCTGCCAGAACCTCCATCGGCTCCAACATGCCTGCCAAATCCCTGGAACTGAGACATACTCTTAAACTGATCAGAGAACTGGATTCCGAGATCTCTGAAATTGAATCCGAGATCAAACGAATCATGGATCAGATTTCTTCTCCGATCCTTACTATTCCCGGGATTAGTTACCGCATAGGTGCGATGATCCTTGCTGAGATTGGGGATTTCTCCCGCTTTGATTCACCGGATAAGATCTTGGCGTACGCTGGAGCTTCTCCATCCACCTATCAATCTGGGCAGTTGGAATCCTCTTATTCCCATATGGAAAACGGGGATCGCGCTATCTGCGTTTTGCCCTGATTAATGCTGCTAAGTACGTCTGCCACTGGGATGAAACATTCGGGGCATATCTTCAGAAGAAGATTTCTGAAGGGAAGCACTACAACGTTGCCATTACTCATGCCACAAAGAAACTTGTACGGTTAATCTATGCAATGGAAAAGTCCGGTAAGCCTTACATAAAAATGGCATAACTTTTTCTGTTGTATGACACTCTCTTCGAGCACCGGTATACGATGCTCTATTTGTCATGCGATTTTCAAGGTACAACTATATCTGAAATACGTTTCCGCAATTCATTCGTAAGATCTCCATTTTAGACTTGACTTTTAATAGTTAGTCTTTGTTTTTAATGCGGTTGGCGAACCTGCATTAATTATAACATTGGAGGTTTTTCTGTAAGCTGAAGCATCCTTTTCCACTTGCATAGCAAGTGGTTTTTGGTTTTCTGCCCCTCCATTTTTCGGAACCTGAAAAACTCCAGGCCAGAAAACAGGCCCTTGGCCTAACCAACAAAAAGCCCGCTTCCAAAAGGGAACGGGCATGAAAAAACCTGCTTCGCATGAAGCAGGTTATCTAAGAATACTCAGCACACCAAAGTTTGGTGGAGATAAGCGGGATCGAACCGCTGACCTCTTGAATGCCATTCAAGCGCTCTTCCAAAACCATCGTTAACATACCCCCGCAACTGGGGCTCGGGAGATGCACTTCAATACGCATGAACTACTAATCTCTACACCTTAATCTTCATAACTAATTCATCCCAGCATTTTGATAAATTATCTCGATCTCTCAAGAAAATTTTTTCATCTAAACGAATTTTGTAAAATGCCTTAATTGCCTCGTACTCTACGGAATAGGACAATAGTAGAGCTTCCCTCGATGGAGTAATCGATCCACCCTCGGAGATAAAAAGCGTGTAAAAATTGTCGCAAATCCTACCAACCCGAAAAACATAAAACCCCAGCATAATAGTATCGAGTAGAAATGTGGACGAAAAAAGCGTCTGAACTACTAAGAGAACGATATCTCCATTTTCCACAGCTCTCCAAGAAATCAAAAAAACAATCATGGCAACAACTGTTTTTATAATCGCTTTCGGTAACATTTTTTGCGATGTGCTTTGACTACAATAGGCACTCTCATAATTGTCTAGAGCATAACGCACTATTGATGGTGCAGCAGCATTGTTATAGTACCCATTAGTCTTTTTCTCTGATAATTCAATAGCAAATGCATCTTCTATGCAATTCTGCCGTCTGCCAGATTCTGCTTTGAACCAGAAAAACCCATCGTCTATAACGGAAACTAAAACACAAGCTAGGGCGAAAAGCACCTGTAACCATATTAATATTCTGTCACTACCGTCCGGCAAACACAAGGCAGCAAAGGCAACCACTGTATTAAGCCAAAAAAGCAGAGTCAATATTTTATTTAGGAAGCTAGGAATCGTATATAATTTAGAAATGTCGTCACGTCTATTCATTCTTTCGGATATCTCTCCTTATAAAAATGATAAAGAATAGCAATTGCGTCCTTATAAAACCACATATAATATTCAGAGTTCAAATCCTGAAGAATCTTTGGGCCGTGACATTGCCTAAGTTTTCGTCCGGAATGGCATGGACATTGAATGTGACCACGATATGGTGTTCGCTTTATAAGGTAAAACAATAGATTAATTAAAAGATTATCGTCTGATACACCGTATCTTTCTTTGTAAGCTTCAATCAGTCCGCAGACGCCATGTGAGCGCTCACCGAAATCAGGTATGACCCCATACTCATTAAAATATGAGGACGAATAAAAGTAGCTTTCTAAAAGTGAACAAACATAGTGGGAAACCGTCGGCTCCTCTATTAGACAGGAAATAAGATCACAGCTTGCTCCGAGACATAACTCCCCATTATCCAAGAAATGTCCAAACGCACCTTCCCGCGGCACTTTCCCGCCAACTTCCCAAACAGATGGAATAGCGGTAGGAAATTCCCAAGGGACAATAATTTTTACTTGGTACTCATCGTATAGAGGTATATCATTGTAGGAGCTATTAAGGAGGTACGTTCCTGAAATTGTGAGCCCTTCAGCGGTATCAGTAATAGACAACCCTGGCTGGAGCAGAACTAACTGTTTGGCTTGCTCCAGCAGAGCCTGTTTCTCCATATTAGCCCCTCCCCCACGGCTTTGTAGGGTGGGAAAGAGGTTGCGGCTCAGAGTGAGAGGATATCACACTCGGCCCCGAAGGGGTGTATGGCTTAAGCGTCTCATTAACATAACTTGTGCCTAGGCCACGCTGAAGCCCTGCAAGATACTTCTGTTCCAGCAAAGGAGTAGGATCACCGAGATCTGTTTTTGCTGCCGCAACCCATTTGAAAAACATTTTCGCTGTGTCATCTGTCCAAGAGTCAGCATAATTATCTTCAGGGTTGACTGGATTAAGAATCTGCCACCTCTGATTTTGCCGCTCGATATAGGTCTTTCTCTCTCCATAAGCCTCGTTAAATGGGCGTCTTCCTTGTAGCAGGGCGGAATAGTCATCAAAACCGTTCACAATATACGGCAACAAATCTTCAAGCTCTATCACAGATGCATGCTGCGCAATTTGTGCGGCAAGAGTAGTAATAATAACAGAAGCGGGTCTTAGCGAATTTGTCTGATCACTACGAGAATAAAAAATGTCACGATGCCGTTTGAGTAATTGGATTGCTCTTTGCAATGGGGAATGAATGTAGTAATCAGGCACATCTTCTACAGATGCAGCGTAATCAAAAAGTGCTCGGTTTTCATTTAGGAATTGCTGCTTTCTATTTTTCAGGTTGCGTTCCAAAAAGGGACGGTTAATATTATCAAACCAGTCACCATAACCACCTGGATTGCTGGCTTGCCACTGATAGTTTCCATTGTCCTGTTTTTCTGTGATAGCAACAGCTTGCTCTGCAAATTCCTGAGGAACATGTAAACTTTTCAACAACAATATCTTCTGTTTGTTCTCATGTGCACATGGCACAACATCCATAATAAGGCCCACACCATCTGAAAGGTCAGCATACTCTAATGTCCAGCAACGCTCATCTTCTGGACGCATTTTATCAGAATAGACCTTGTTACTCTGGAGAGCCTTACCAACGCTTAACTTCACATCCTTCGGGGTTATAGATTCACTGTCAACCAGCAATTCACACACCACGTCAATGTCGAAATCAGCGTCTTTGCCATCCTTCAGCGGTCGAACAACCGTCCCTGTACGAAAGGATCCCTGAGGATAGAAATTCGCTTCAATTCCTTGTTCCTTGAGATAATCGGCAATCCCTTTATATCGATCCACCGCATACTTGTGCATAGAAGGAGAGATATCCAACTTAGCAGCTAACTTTTCGAGGTCAGTACTCTTATTTCTCATAGAAATCTCCTTTGAAGTTTGTTTTAATTTATCATAGCACATTTATACAATATTTTCAATCCCATCATTCTAAAAACACAACATCTTGTGGTATTTAAAACAAATAAGTCACCCTCCATTCGCAAATCAAGTATTTAAAGAACATCTTTCTCCCGCTCAACATATCGCCATTAACAGGGGACTTTAGGTGGCGCTTTCATATACAAGAATCTGAAAGGAGGAGTATCCCCAATAGGCCGGCCGTCAGGCTGGCTTTTTTCATGCCACAAAAGGAGGTTAGCCAATGGCAGATGAAAATGTGAACGCAAGCCCGGAGGAAAAGAAAGCCCCGGAAGCTCCGGCCCCGTCCGGGCCGGGCGATCCGCCTGCGCCGGAGCACACCGAGGGGCCCGCTGTCCCTGGTGGAGATCAGACGGCCCCCGCTCATGTGGAGCCCGCCATGCCGGAAAAAACGGAGGGGCCCATCAAGCCGGAGCAGTCTGTTATCCCTGGTATGGGTGAGAACACTCCCGCGCCGTCCAGCAAGGTGATCAACCTCTCGGACATCCAGGCCGCTGATAAGGGCGGTAAGGAGGCTTCTGCTCCCGCCCCGGAAAAGAAAGCGCCGGAGGCGGATAAGCCGCCGAAGCGCCGGGGCCGCCCGTTTAAGGTTGACAAGGCGGCCCGTGAGGAGGCTCCGCCCTCTGTTCGGGACAAAGTGTCCAGAGGTAAGAAAGCCGACAAGGGCAAGGAAACGGGCTCCGGCGGTGCGCCAGTGTCTAAATCCGCTAAGACGGTAAAGCCGGGCAAGGCCGCTCCTGTCAAGGAGGCGGCAGTCCCGCCGCCGGAGATCAAGCTACCACCCACGCCGGAGGTGCCGCCCCGCCCGGTGGAAGAGGGAAAAATCGTCTATTTGAAGATGTCGGAGCTCCATCCGTTCCACACGTTCCGGGAACACCCCTACAAGGTGCAGGACGATAAGGCGATGGACGATCTGGTGGGGACGATCAAGGAACACGGCATTATGACCCCTGCCACCGTCCGCCCGGAAAAGGACGGTAAGGGCTATGAGATTATCGCAGGCCACCGCCGCCATCATGGTGGTACACGGGCCGGGCTGGAGGAAATGCCCTGCATTGTCCGGGAGATGACTGACCTTGAAGCCGTCCGGGAAATGCGGAACAGCAATAAACAGCGCGGCGATCCGCTCCCCGGCGAACTGGCAAAGCTCCTAGATTTGGAGGTGGAGGCCATCAAACGCCAGGGGGCCGCCCGAAAACGGAGAAAGAGGCTGAGGCCCTGGGTAAGCTCTCGGTGGAGATCGTGGGTAAGGATCACGACATGAACTATAAAAAGGTCATGCGGTATATCCGGCTCAACTCCCTGGTGCCGGAGCTTCTGGACAAGGTGGACGCAAAGCAGATGGGCTTTATGCCTGCGGTGGAGATCTCGTATATCAGGCCGGAAAACCAGCGGCTGATTGCCGTTTCCATTGATGGTGAGCAGTCCTCCCCCTCGGTGGCCCAGGCAAAGCGGCTCCACGAGCTGGATAAGGAGGGCAAGCTCAACGGCGATGTGATTGACGGTATTTTGAGTGAAGAAAAAAAGGAGGATCGCGGTGTGATTATTTCGACTGCTGAACTGTCTAAGTATTTCGGTAAGGAGGTCACTCCTGCCAAAATGAAGGAGCAGATCATGGCCCTGCTGGACAAGTGGAAAGAGAAACAACCGCCCGAACTGGCAAAGCCGGACAAGAAAAAGGACTTGGAGAAGTAACCGGGCCCCGCTTCTGGACACTTTGTCCAGAGGTAAGCGCCCCGCGCTTGGGATGGGCTCTGTGGTGATATATCCCCCGTCGCCGCCTCTATTCCTGCCCCGGCTGTGCTATTCCCGGCTGGGCGGCGGGGGCATATATCCTCCAGAACCGCCCCCTTTCCCTGGATAGGGAAAGGGCGGGGGGATAGGGTCGAACTACCTATTCTTTAGCCGCTTTCATCGCTTGGATTGTGGCTTCTACAATTTTCAATTCTTTTTCGTCCAGGGCGTTGAGCATAGCATCGATCCGCTTTCTGCACTCGCTCCCTTTATTCTTGGACGGATAGAAATATTGATCTACCGATATATCGAACATTGTCACCATCTGATAAAAGGTATTGAGGCTGGGGTGCTGGCCGTCATTCTCGTTATACATGATGGTGCGTGGAGCCCGGTCAACAATATAGGCCAGTTGCTCCTGCGTCATCCCGCTGGCCTCCCGCGCCCGCTTGATGGCGAGCCCTATATCGTGAAAATCAAATCGTCGTTCATCTCTCTCACTCTTCATAATATCACCTAATGTAATTTTACATTTCAGGTGCTATTATTTGAATGATTGTATATTTCATGATACTGACTGTTTAATTTCATCTTAGGTAAACATGGCATTTAACTCGTCAAGTTATACTGGTATTTCTTCCCATAGTTGGTGCTTTTGAGGAATTTCCAATCAAGGTATTGACATTTCCAAAAACCAGATATATAATCGTTGTTATATAACACTGATTATAGGAGGAGCGAAGCGTGCCACCGAGAGCAAAGATTACAAAAGAAATGGTCATTGACGCTGCCTTTGAGGTTGCTCGTGAAGCGGGTGCAGAAAGTATTAACGCAAGGACAGTCGCAAAAAAGCTAAACTGCTCTACTCAGCCCGTTATGTATCACTTTGCAACGATTGAGGAATTGAAAGAAGCTGCTTATGCAAAAGCAGACGGCTATCATTCTGAATACCTGATGAATATTAAAAGCCCGCAAAAGGGTGTTATGCTTGGAATTGGGTTGAACTATATCCGTTTTGCAGTTGAAGAACCGCATTTGTTCCGCTTCCTTTTTCAAACAAACTTTTTTACTGGAAGGACTTTACTTGAAATGATAGATGCCGAAGAACTTATGCCTGTTCTTTTGGCAATGCAAGGAGCAGTTGGAGGAAGCATAGAGCAAGTGAAAGAAATCTTTTTGACGGTTTTTTTATTCGCTCATGGCTATGCAAGTATTATTGCAAACAATTCATTAGAGTATGATGAAGAACTCATAAGAACGCATATAGAACGAGCTTATACTGGTGCGGTATTAGCGTCACAGGAGGAAACGAAATGAGAAAGCTATATGAAAAAAGCGAACTGACCTTTACGATCGTATGGATTGTGGTTTATTGTGTTCTGCAATCTTTAGCCAATCCATTAAATCAGAAAATAGGGATTGAATATTCTGCAAGTGCTATTTTTTCTATATTACAGTCCGTGATCCTCTTGGCTTTTCTGGTAAAAAACAACTTACTAAAACGATATGGGCTTTGCAAATCTCCTATATCTGCCAACCGCTTTCTGTTCTATATTCCATTGATAATTTTAGCCACAAGAAATTTTTGGAACGGAGCGGCATTTAATTTGAACTTGACAGGAACTGTCTGCTATATTGCCTGTATGTTTTGTGTCGGATTTTTAGAAGAAGTTATTTTTAGAGGACTGCTTTTCAAAGCGATAGCAAAAGACAATGTAAAAACGGCAATTATCATTTCAAGTGTTACATTTGGTTTGGGACATTTATTAAACTTGGTGAATGGCAGTGGTGCGGAAATAGTAGAAAACCTATTTCAAGTTACAGGGGCGATTGCGATTGGTTTTCTGTTTGTCATTCTTTATTATCGTGGCGGTAGTTTGTTCCCTTGCATAATTACCCACTCCGCAATCAACATCACAAGTGTTTTTGCAAATGTGGTAGGATTGACGATAGAAAAGCGTATCATCTTCCAGTTGGTACTGTTTGCAATTACTATTGCTTATTCTTTTATTCTCACAAAGACACTCCCTAAAAATCAGTATTACGACAGGGAGGATAACTGATATGGAAAATGTGATTTCAGAATGGTTGCGCTGCCCTGTTTGCGGAAATAAGACAAGGCTGAAAATCCGTGGGGACACAGAACTAAAATATTTTCCGCTGTTCTGTCCTAAGTGTAGACAAGAGACTTTAATCAATGTAAAACATCTGAATCCCACAGTTATCAAAGAGCCAGACGCAGAGCCGATAACACGCAGATCAAAATGCGGTTATCGGCTCTTTCTTTTTGACAACTGATTGCGCTGTACGATTGCTGGTTAAGCGGAAAAACTAAACCGCTGCTATTTAGTATTGAGTATGGATGCAAACCGAAAGCAGGCGGTTTTGAAATAACAATTTCAAGCCGCCGTTTTCTTTTCAAAAAATGAGAATACGGGGGGTGTGTTAAAGTCGCCCTTTTTTAAGGATACGGCGGTGTCCAGGAGGTATCGCTGTGTCCTTTTTCCTTTTTCATCCCCCTAACCTGTCAAAAAAAGCCCACCCGCCCAACAGTATCAGTCCGGCGGCGGATGCGAAATTTGGCAGTACATAAATGAATTTGTCGTTTCATGCGCTTGCGTGGCTTTGTGTCGCGCAGGCGCATTTTGTTTGTCCGACTTCTGGACACTTTGTCCAGAGGTGCGGGGCGGCTCCCCTGGGTGCCGCTCTCCGCCAGTCCCCGTTTCGGTCACTCGTTCACCCAACACCGAAACGGAGGTTTATAATGACTACCATCAATCTGAAAGATTTTTATTATTGGTACACGCAGGATCAGTTTATCGAAGTCACCGAGGAAGTGGCCGAGGCGCTCCGGGCCAGCGTCCGCTATGAAGCGGCCTACCAGCGGCGGCTCACCCGGCACAAAGCGCAGTATTCCCTGGACTGTGACGACGGGATCGAGTATTCCGCCTGCCTGCATGAGCCTACGCCCCAGGAACTTCTGGAGCGCATGGAACTGTTTATCCGGCTCTGGAAAGCCCTCAACTCCCTGCCGGAGATCCAGGGCCGCCGGATCGACGCTCATATCATTCTTGGCATAAGCATCAAAGAAATTGCCGAGGCCGATGGTGTGCATGAGGAGTCCGTCCGCCAGTCTATCAAGCGGGGCTTGGAACGCATGAAAAAATTTTTTGATTTTTACTGTTTCCCCACTTGGAATTAATGCAAAAGTGTCTTGGTTAGTAGAGAGGGAAATATAAACCTCTCCGCAACGGAACGGCGGCGGCCCTGAGCATAGCGCGGGGAGCCGGGCGGCGGGTGCGCGGTGACTTCTCTCCACGGAGAACGAGCGACAAACACCAGCGCCGCAGGTGGGCCGGGCCAGCTCACGGCCACGATCCGCCATTGGACAGGCTGGCCGCCTGTCCCTCCGGGCCGCCGTTCCTCCGTTGTGTGGGGATGCCGCGCTGAGTATGGTTGTCTTTGGACAGGTCAAGGAAACGAGCGCGGCACTCCCTAATTTATCAAGAAAGAGGGGAACGCTCTATGAACTATGATCCAGAACTGGCGGCCCTGCTCTCCCAGCCGTGGAGTAACAATGCCTGTCGCGGCTATGTGATCTACGCGATGGAGAACTGCGGTTTTTCGCCCCAGGACATCCGGCGTGTGGTGGCTGAGCTCTATGAGGTCTTTGACATCCGTGGACTGGAAGAGGCCCAGCAGCACTACGAGCGGAGTCCCTATTGACTTCTGGACACTTTGTCCACAGGTGAGGCAAGGAACAAGGCCAGCATCGGAAACGGTGCTGGCCTTGTTCGTTTCCCCACGGGACAATGGGGAACTTGCTTGCATCAACTCGACAACGAAGGAGGTTGTATATGCCAAAGGCGACAGCGGTTTTTGCCATAGACGGATTTGAAATTTCCGCTACATTTGCAGAGTCACAAAACACCGCCGCGATTGGACAGGTGACGCAGATTTTGCTTTCTTCCTTTGCGGCGCAAACCTCGCCCCAGCCGTCCAAAGCCATCCTTGTCAAGCCCTCGAAACAGAGGGATAATAATGGTGGGGGTAGTCCTCATGCACCTTGACAAGTTCATCATTCCTGCGTATTGAAAGCATCTTTTCACTTGCCCCAATGACATTTGAAAGGATGGATCAATACATGGAAAATCAAATTATGACGGGTACTCGCGTCGATTGTCTATACCGGGTGTCCACCGACAAACAGGTGGATCACAACGACAAGAACCAGGCGGACATTCCCATGCAGCGGAAAGCCTGCCACGCATTTTGTGAGAAAATGGGCTGGACTATCGTCCACGAGGAACAGGAGGACGGCGTGTCCGGCCACAAAGTAAGAGCCGAAAACCGGGACAAGCTACAAATCATCAAGGAACGCGCCAGGCAGGGCAAGTTTGATATTCTGCTGGTGTTCATGTTTGACCGCATCGGACGGATCGCGGACGAAACGCCCTTTGTAGTGGAGTGGTTTGTCAAAAACGGCGTCCGGGTCTGGAGCACCCAGGCGGGAGAGCAGCGGTTTGATAACCACACCGACAAACTCACCAACTATATCCGGTTCTGGCAGGCGGATGGGGAAAGCGAAAAGACCTCCATCCGCACCAAAACCGCTCTGGGTCAGCTTGTGGAGGATGGAGGCTTCAAGGGTGGCGTCGCCCCCTATGGCTATGACCTTTTGAAAAGCGGGCGGGTGAACAAGCGCAAGCACGAGGTTTACGAGCTGGCTCTCAACGAAACCGAGGCCGCTGTTGTCCGCATTGTCTTTGATAAGTATGTGCACGAGGGCTACGGAGCCCAGCGGATCGCTACCTACTTAAACAACCAGGGCTACCGGGCCCGCAGTGGCAAGATGTGGCACCACGCCACCATCCGAGGTATCATCTGTAACCTGACCTATACAGGCGTACTCCGCAGCGGCGAGAGCCGTTCCCCGGAGCTCCCGCATTTGCAAATTATTCCCCCGGAGCTATTTGAGGCCGCCCAACGCATTCGCACCACTCGGGCCAACGCCGCTGAAAAGGAACGCACCGTTCCCCGCAACATTGGCGGGCAGTCCCTTTTATCTGGGAATGTTTTTTGCGGCCATTGTGGAGCGCGGCTTACCCTTACCACCAGCGGAACGGCGTACCCCTGTAAAGACGATCCCCACCGGGTCATCAAGCGGGTGCGGTATATCTGCTACGGCAAAACCCGCAAGCAGACTGACTGCGATGGGCAGACGGGTTACACGGCCCATATCCTGGACGGAATTATTAATAAGCTGGTGCGTCAGATTTTTGAGCGCATGAAAGCGATTCCTAAGAGCGAGATCGTCAATGCTCGTTACCGTGATAAAATGGAGGAACGGAAAAGTTTGCTTCAAGGCGTCCGGGCGGAACACGTCAAAGCTACCGCTGAATTAGATATGCTGAAAGCCGAGGTCATCAAGGCCCTGCGCGGGGAAAGCGCCTTTTCTAAAGATCTGCTGGGCTCGATGGTGTCCGAGGCTGAGGCCAAATGTACCAAGCTCCAAAAGCAGTTTGAAGCGGCCCAGGCCGCCTATGAAGAAGGGCAAACTGTCCTGCGCTCTCTGGAGGCTCAATATGACGACATCATTTCTTGAGCAGATATGTATGACAGCGCCAGCCTGGAAGCAAAGAAAATGATCGTCAACTGCCTAATCAAGCGGGTGGAGGTTTGCCGAGACTATAAGCTGCACATCGACTTTAATATTGACTTTGAGCAGTTCAACGGCGGCCTCGACATAGTGACCTTTGCTGCATAAGCAAAAATCCGCTTCCTTGCGGAAACGGATTTCTGACTTGTGCCTCTCATGGTGGAGATAAGCGGGATCGAACCGCTGACCTCTTGAATGCCATTCAAGCGCTCTCCCAGCTGAGCTATACCCCATCTCTGTTAGTATAGCACAGCGCACGCAAAAATCAAAGCACTATTTTAGTAAATCCAGCAGCTCGTCTTTCGGCTTATAGCCCATATCCCGCTTCACCATCTCGCCGTTTTTGAATACCAGGAAAGTAGGAATTGACATAACCTTATACTGTCTTGCCAGCTCCGGCTGCTGATCCACATCTACTTTGCAGATTTTTGCATCTGTCACCTCATCAGCAATTTCTTCTACGACAGGCCCCACCATCTGGCATGGGCCGCACCAGGTCGCCCAGAAGTCTACCAATACCGGAACGTCTGCCTCCAGCACCTCCTTCTGAAAATTTTCCTTTGTCAAATGTAATACTGCCATTTTATTTCTCCTCTCTATATCTTCTTTCGCAGGAACCTCCGTTTATATTTCAGTTCCGCATAATCCGTGATTTTTTTGAGATAGACCGTATCGGCCGCACCGCCGGCAACCCCTACCACCGGGATTCCCTGCAGGAACTTCATATACAGAAGCGCCTCTGCCAATGCAGCAGCCGTCTCTTTACTTTGCTCCTTCCGTCCCTTTACAGTTTCCCCGATTCCGTTCTGGTCTATCCATGCATTCAGCAGGCTGTTATTTCGCTCCAGCTCCTCTCCTTTTTTAAGAGCTGTTTCAATCATTTTCAGGATAAACCATTGCTCCTTCTCGCTTTCATATTCAAAACCATAGCTTAATGCAATCTCGTACACACTTTTTAAAATAACCGCAGTAAACAGCGGTATATCCGGAAGGCCGATTCCCAGAAGTCCAAGCCCTACGCCTTCCACGCCGGAGATCATGAGATTTTTCATCCTGGTTCCCTGCGACTGTCTGCCAAAGGCTTTCACTGTTTTTCGGCTTTCTTTTAGGCCGGCTGCATATTCCCGGACCTGGTAGTCTGTCTTCTGCTGGTCTTTATTGTAAGTCTTTTCGATCAGTCCGGTTCCCTTTTCAAATACCAGATCAAATGCTTTTATAAACGCCGTATTCAAAGTTTCTTCCAGCTTTTCCGGAATCTTTTCCTCCAGCTTCTGCTGAAGGGCCGATGACGTCTTTTCTTCTCTTCGGCGCATCAGATAGCGGGCTTCTTTCTTTTCCAGCGCTGTCCATTCTTTTTCCCATCGGTTCTGACGAAACATCCTGCTTCCCCCTACGTTAACCTTTCAATCCTCTGCCCGGACCGGCTTTGCAGGTATTCCCCTACCATCCGGAATTCATCCAGGTAAATGCAGTTTGCAAGTTCCCCGCTTTCCACCTGCTTCCGGCACTCCTCATAGTCCATCCAGATCACTTCCTCTACTTCGGATTCCTGGAGAGTCAGATCCTTGATCTCAACAGGCTCTGTATAAAGGTAGACCGAACTTAATTCATTGTCCCGGAACATTTTTCCATAAAACTCAGCCTCAAAAGCACCGTGATGTACACCGATAAATGTAAGGTCTTCTGCCTTCACCGTAAGCCCCAGCTCTTCTTTCATTTCGCGCACGGCTGCCGGCAAAGGCTCGTCCCCAGCCATAATATGACCGGCCGAGGAAATGTCATAACAGCCCGGATTGGAATCTTTACAGGCGCTTCTTTTCTGAAGCAGCACGTCATATCCGCTTTCTTCATTTTCCCGAACGATCCACATATGGACGGTTCCATGAAGGCTGCCTTCCCGGTGAGCCACGCCCCGCTCTCTCACAATGCCGGTTTTGCTCCCGTCGGGATTCAGGATATCAAACAACTCCATGGATTCCCCGTTCAGAGCCGCATCCACCAGCTTGTCCTGCCCGTCATAGACCAGCTTTAAAGAAAAGAAATCCTGGTTCTCATCCAGCAGTCGGAAGAATATCTTATCCCCTTCCCAGATATTCAGCTTCCAGACCTTTTCGATATCCACCCATTCTAATTCCCCCTCATCACAGGGAACCGGCTCCCCTTCAAACCCATCTGCGGTAAACAACGACATATATTCTGTCACTCCGTTTCCGGAAACAAAGGTCACGATCCCTCGATATCGGTAGGAGGTCAGGGTATATCCGGTCTCCTCCTTCACCTCGCGGAGCACGCACTCTTCCGGGCTTTCATCTGCCTCAAAGTGTCCGCCCACTCCGATCCATTTATCCTTGTTGACATCATTCTTTTTCACCGTCCGGTGAAGCATCAGGTATTTCCCGTCTTTTTCGATATAACAAAGTGTACTTAATCCTGTCATTTTCTGCCTTCTTTGCTGTCTTCTTCCCTGTATTCGTTCCATTATCATACTACTGCATTTTAAGGGCATGCACAACTTAAAATTCTATGAAATCTTTTGACGGACAAATGCTATGTTTCTGTCTGTTTTGTGTTATACTTGCTTTACTGACATCATCAGGGAGGTATTTTCATGAATCGCACCATCAGCTATGACATTGACAGCCATTCCGAGGGGCTTCGGGTAGAACAGTTTCTCCGCCGCAAGGGATATTCTGCACAAAATCTTTCCACTATCAAGCGGATGCCTGAGAGCATCCTGGTAAACGGAGTGCATTATTATATGAAGCAGGCATTAAAATCCGGAGACCGCCTCCTCGTCAGGATCCAGGAAACAGAAAGTTCCAGGAATATTCCTCCGGTCTGCGCCCCTCTTTCCGTCGTCTACGAGGATGAAGATCTGATCGTGATCAATAAACCAGCCGGGATGCCGATCCACCCTTCCCTGAACAATTATACCAACTCTCTGGCCAACGCCCTGGCCTGGTACTACCAGCAGCAGAGGAAACCATTCATTTTCCGGTGTTGCAACCGGCTTGACCGGGATACCTCCGGCCTCACCGTCGTCGCAAAACATCTGGTCAGCGGAAACATCCTCTCCACAATGACAAAGAAAAAGGAGGTCCGCAGGGAATACCTTGCCGTTGTCCGGGGACATATCGTTCCGGAGTCCGGCACCATAAGCGCGCCGCTTGCCCGCAAAGGGGGCACGATCATTGAACGGGTTGTGGATTTTGACCGGGGCGAACCTGCCGTCACTCATTACCACCTGATCCGGGAAGCCAATGGACACAGCCTGGTGTCTCTCCAGCTGGAGACCGGCCGAACCCATCAGATCCGGATCCACTTAAATCACCTGGGCTTCCCACTTGTGGGAGACTACCTTTATAATCCTGACATGGAATATATCAGCCGTCAGGCACTTCATTCTTTCCGGCTTTCCTTTCCGCATCCGATCACCGGAGAGGTCATGGATTTTACGGTCCCGCTGCCGGAAGATATGAGAAACATCCTGACAGAAAGGAGCAATCTTTAATGAAAAAACCGGACTTCTATTATATTATGGCCTTTAATACCACTACTGATGCCATGCAGGCAGAAACCTATGCAAAGGACAGGATTCCTTCCACGATTATGCCTGTTCCCCGCGAGATCAGCAGCGGCTGTGGCCTGGCGCTTCGTTTTATGGAGACAAATGAACAGAGCATCCTTACCTTCTGCAAGGATGCCCCTCTAAATGGTTCACTGTATCGGATGGAAACCAAACGGATCAATGGCCGTCATCCCATCAAAAAGATTCTCCCTACAGAGTGATCACCTGATCCACTCCCGCCGGCGCCAATGCCGCATATACATTAGGGAAGCAGCCGATCCCTGCCGGTGCGATCAGTTTGTCCGCAATATCTCTCTGATAGCAGCATCTGTCACACGCCATCAAAAGCATACCGGTTTTCTCACTGAGAGCCTGCAGTCTGGCCGCAATGTCAGATCCTTCCACCAGCATATAGGCATTGTCAAAGAAGAACATCATGCCTGCAACTTCTGCTCCATGCCGATCCTCTTCCAGCTGGGGAATGATCATGTTTTCCAGGATCTCTCTTGCATACACAGATTCCAATAAATAAGCTACTTTCATACCAGTACCTCCTACATAAATAGAAATTTTTTATACTTCAAATGTCGCCTTCGCCTCTTTTAATGCTCTTTTTATATCCGCTTTGATGACTGTGTTCGGGTCCAGCTCCATATCCGTAACATATTGATCAAATTCTGCACTGCTGCAGAAAAAATTCATTACGTTTCAGCAGGAACCCGCCCAGTTTGAAATCTCGCCAAGAGGAAATGTCAATGCCTGAAGCGTTTTTGGTTCGTAACTTTCCACTTCGCCATTTTTAATCTTTACATACACTGGTTTCCCACATCCTGCACATTCTGAAAAAATCTCCGTGTTCTGATGAAGCGTAAAGGCAGATCCAATAGCATCTATAGCACACATTGCAAAAAACTGCCGTCCGTCTTCCAGCACAACCCGATGGCTCGTCTCCAGTGCAGAAATCGGATAGATAAAATTTACATTTTTCTCTTCGTCGATTACCATGCCATCCCGTTCTATCAAACGTTCGATAATCTTCTCATATTCTTCATGGCTCATCTGCAGTGCACAGACAGCCTCTTCCTCGTCTCTTTCTAAATGAAACGCCCGCTGCCGATCAATGGTAAACTGTATCACATACAGTCTCAGCTGGTTTTCTCTCTCTGTAAATTTTTGGTGCACATTCTGTGTCATTTGTTCCTTAACCTTTCTTTAGCCTTTCTGCTACTCCTTCTTCAATTTCTTCTGTCCGGTGTATAAACTCCATGATATCCTTGTCTTCCTGCGTATAAACCGCTCCGTTCAATGCGGTTTTCAGAATATTTGTAAGTTTGTCTACATATTCATGATATTTCGGTGCCGTACGGTTCCTGGGCCTTGGCAGATCAATCTTCAGATCCTCCATGATCTTCCCATGATCCCTGGACATCACGATTACCCGGTCGCTTAAATATACAGATTCATCCACATCGTGAGTGACCATAAGAGACGTCACCTTTTTCTGCTGCAGGATACTTTCCAGCTGCACCTGCAAAAGCTGACGCATCTGGAAGTCCACAGCTCCCAAAGGCTCATCCATCAGAAGGATTCTCGGATCACATGCCAGCGCCCGCAGAAGAGCCACCCTCTGCTTCATACCGCCGGAGATTTCATGGATATAATAGTTCTCATATTCGGTCAACTGCGCCATAGCCAGAAGGTCATTCAGCCGTTTTCTTCTTTCTTCTTTATCCAGCTTCATTTTCTTCATAGGATATTCGATATTTTCTCCCACTTTCATCCATGGAAACAGTGCGTAATTCTGGAACATGAACGCCCGGTCTGGTCCTGGCTTTGTCACTTCTTCACCATTTACCTTGATAACTCCGCCGCTTGGCTTCTGAAAACCGGCAATGATGGTAAGTGTAGTAGTTTTCCCGCATCCGGAAGGCCCAAGAAGCGATACGAACTCTCCTTCCTGCACCTCAAATGAAACATCTTTTAATACCTGGTTCTCCGGTTCTGTCTTTCTTCTCCCTTTAAAGCTTTTTGATATCTTCTGTACTGAAATTGACATATAATTCGGCTCCTGTTTCTTTTAAAAATAATGTAAAACTACTGCGTTTCTCTTACTGTTCCCTTTTTCATCCATTTTACCAATACATACCCTGCATACAGCACCAACACGGCACTGCATATACTCTGGGCCCACTCCGGCAGGGAAAGGGTCATCTGATTTGCATATGAAATCGTATGCTGCGCCGTATCATAATCCAATACCGGTTTCCAATCCGGCATCAGAAGCCGGTTCGTGATATATCCCACTGTATTGGACAGCACCAGTACCATTCCAAAATACATCCACATGGCACGTTTCCCGATTGTCTTATGGATTGTCAAAAGCTCTGGTATGTTTGTCCCTGCTCCCGCCATCAGAAATGTAATTGCAACTCCCGGGGCCGCACCGCTGGCAACCAGTGCAGCGATAAAGGGAATATGCCCTACTGCGCACACATACATCAGAGCCGCCACGATCGTAATCCCAAATAGGGACACATATCCCGGATTCCCCAAATAGTCCTGGATAAAGGACTGCGGAACAATGTTAAAAAGCAGTGCGGCAACCAACATTCCTGTCACGGTATATTTACTTACCATTACACTAAGCTCTGTAAAAGACCATCGAAGGCCTGCTTTTATCTTATCCAGGAATCCCGGTTCTTCGAATTCCAGCTGTATCGCAGAAGATGAGGTTTCTTCTTCCTCCCCCGCAAGAGAGATCTCCCTTTCTTCCTTTTTCTTCATGCGGATATGCAGCTCATCCCCTGCAAATCTATTTGCTATCACGCCAATGATCATGGGTACTACGATACCGGTGATCACGTAAATGATCGTGATTTCTTTTCCCAACAAGCCAACGCACAGAATCAGCGCAGCCGGGTTCAAAACCGGATTACTGATCATAAAGGCAAGCGTCGGCCCCAGATATGCCCCGCTGTAATACAAACTGATCCCCAGAGGGATTGTTCCGCAGCTACATATCGGGACAAGACTCCCGGAAAGCATCCCCCAGAACACGCCGCTGACTCTTTTGGATCCAATGGCAGTTTTCTGAATCTTTTCCGGCTTCATAAATTCATGCAGAAGCCCGGCAAGCATAAAACTGAAAATCATCCAGCCCGAAGAACCATTCAGCATGTCCCATGCCGAACGGAGTGTACTGATTATAAATTGTACAAAATCGCTGATCATAACTCCAGCGCCTCCTTAAATGCCGCGCGCACTGCCGGTTTCGTCAATTTGGTTATCGCTTTCTTTTCATTAATCACCAGCATACTTTTTGTGACTGCGCCGTATTTCGGAATATAGTCAAAGTCCTTTCCTGCTCTGTAAATCTTCACATGGACCTTTCCCTCATATTCCTTCCCAAGGACTTGAACCAAGTCCCCAAACACCTCACATCATGCGCAGGCGCTGATATATTCGATACACGGTTTTTCCATCTGTTTCACCCATTTCTTTCTCAATGTTCTGTACTGCAGAGTTCATTATAGCCTGAACCTGGTCTTTTTTGTCTCTTTATCAAAAATCGCAATACTAATTTATACTGTTATTCTGATCTGTAATATTCTGGCAATACTGCCTGAACGCTTTGATGACACTGGATACCGGATGGGTCATAACCCGGTCTCTGTGATACATCAGATAAAGCTGCCTGGATGTTTTAACCTCCGGAAATTCAAATTTCAGCAATTTTCCCTGCTCTACTTCCTCAGCCACGGCAAAATTGCTGACAAAGGCAACACCCAGCCCCTGTTTCACTCCTCTTTTCACCATCTCTGAAGATTCTACCTGAACAGCAACCAGCGGTTTATCCTGGAGTCCCAGCGCCCGCTCAATACTTTCTGCAGCCAGCTTTGTACCACTTCCCGATTCACGCGCCACAAAGACTTCTTTTTTTAGTCTTTCTACCGGAAATTTCCCGTTAAGCCGCTGGTATTCCACCGTATTGGGTGTGACCAGGACGATTCGATCCTGAATCAGCGGAATACACATACATTTTTCATTGGTACTCATAATACTTCCAACTCCCAGATCCGCCTCAAAACGCAAGACAGACTGGATAACCTTATCGCTGTCTCCTTCGCAAAGCTTGTACAACAGATCCGGGTATATCTTCCTGGAATACTTCAGAAACTGCGGAAGGATATAATTACAAGGAACCGATGAAGCCGCCACCGTCACTGTTCCCTGCACTTTGCTTTCACTTTTGCCAAGCTGGGCAAGCGCTTCCTTTTCTGTCTCCAGAAGCCGAACAGCATAAGGATAAAAGATCAGCCCCGCTTCTGAAAGCACTACATCTTTGGTAGAACGTACCAAAAGCTGAACACCCAATTCGGATTCCAGATGCTTAATATGTGTACTGATCGTTGGCTGAGATAAGAAAGTCTGTTTTGCGGCCCCGGAAAAGCTTTTACAATTCACGACGCTGATAAAGCTTTCAATATATTCCAGTCGCATAGTATCCCTCTTTTCATTCCTGAAACTTACTAACTACTATAGCAATCATGATTGGATCATGTCTAATTGATTATCCATATGATGGTATTAAACATTTCTATCTTCGTCTAAATACTCTCCAAAACTTACAAAAAGCCTGAAGTCTAAAACCACAGGCTTTTTGATCGTCTATCTAATTACTCTTCCACATTTTCGTTCAGGTATGGTGTCGCAGTATCAGAGATGTCAACCGCATCTTCATCAGAAATACCATCAACTTCCTTCGCTGCATTGTACCAGTCTTCAAACGTCATGCCCAGTGGGAATACATCATCAACCTCTTCAGCTATAAATTCATTAAAATCCTTTATTCCGGCATCCTCAAAAATCTGCCCGGAAAGTTCAAGTGAGCTCTGTGCGTCCGATGCATTGATAATGTCTTCTTCCGGTACAGACGGATTTGTCCACTGTCTTTCAAACTGCTCATCATTTATCATATTCTGCTCAGACCACTGCCATGTAATCGTCCGTCCTTCTGCCACCGTCTTCATATACACGGTACGAAGTCCTACATAAGGATCCACATCAAATCCATCTGCAAACATCATAGCTGCATTGTATGGATGAGTATACAAATATTCGACCGCAAGCATATGGGCGTAGATCATACGGCGAGACAGCTCTGGACATTTTTCTCTGAATTCTTTACTCATGGCATAACTACAGCAGGTGCCGGCATTTTCATCCGTGAGGAGTTCTCCATCTTCCAGGTTGGCCCCCCAGCTAATAGCCATGATCTTTCCAAATCCTTCAAACTCTGCAATTGATGCATAGGGATCACAGCAAGTAAATGCATCAATCTGTCCTGCTTTTAGTGCAAACATGGCATCCTGCTGTCCCATAGTCACCAGATCATAATCTGCCGACTGAAATGAGAATCCATATTCCTCAGACCATTTTCTCCATTCAGAATCTGTTTCCGGCTCTGTGAGACATCCAATCGTTTTCCCTTCGATAGATTTAGGATCATTTACGTCAATAACATCCGGGTTCACAACAAGGTACCTGGAGCCGCCGATATGATTGGCCGAGGCCTGAAATACCGGGGAATCCTCTGCCATGAGATTTTTACTGAAAAAAATGTAACCAACATCCATGGCTCCGCTCAGCAGCGCATTTACAGTTTCTGCCGACTTTGTAATATTCACATTCACTCCGAGTGCTTCATAAATCCCAGCCTCATCAGCAATAATTGAACAGCACATATGATCGCAGTTAAAATATCCCATTTCCACCACATAATCCTTTTCTGTGTCATTCAACTCTCCGAATTCGAAATCAGCAACAGCTTCCTCCGGATCATAATCTGTTTGTTCAACATCTACGGTGGCTGTTTCCGAGCTGCTGTCATGACATCCGGTGACGAGAGAAAACGACATTGCAGCAACTAATAACCCGGCAACAACTCTTTTTTTCATAACCTTTTCTCCTTCGTTCATTAATATTTTATAACAACATAAATAAATGATAGCAAACCGCAGAAAAAATCAAAAGCAGAGGAGAGAAATATTGGTATTTTAAATAAAATTGCGGATTATTATTCCGAAAACAAATAAGTTTTTACCTTTCCACTTCTTGTAGCGGTAAAAATTCCACTGCTGTTCCCTGCAGCCAATCTTCTTCCACCCCCAGCTTCTCGGCAAGATATTCCGGATCATTTAATTTTTCTACTGCTCTGTTATAGCTGGCTACAAAATCAGCGAACGCTTCTGTCTGGACAAAATCCCTGTCTACGACCAATACATAAGAAATATAATCCCCGTCTGTCAATGGCTTGTACGGATATTCCGGAATGTCTGCCGCTTTCGTTAAATCCTGGATCACCGCATCAATCTGCTGGTTTTCTAACGTATAGAGGAGCCCTTTCTGTGTTACCTCCTGAAACTCCTGGATCTGTGGGTAACTCTGTTCTGCCAGTGTTTTCTCTGTCTGTCTCCCCTGGCTGATCCCCACTGTTTTCACATTTTCCCAGGAATCCTTATAAGAAATCACTTCTGCATTCATGACAACCGGTCCATAGATCATAACGTTTTCGTTTTCTTCCACCGTATGCCTGGCCACATGACTGCAGTAAAATGCCATATTGATTTCTTCCGCACTCAGTGCCCACTGAGCAATATTACTTCAACAGTCCTGAAAAGATGTACTTTCCAGTTCTTTATAAATGGCATATTCTTCGCCCAGATTCTCCACCGTTTCCTCCATCAAGATCCCGGAAACATCGTCTCCTGCACCGATACGAATCTGTGCTTCTGGATTTTTTTCTCTCTCTTTTGGAAACACTGCTGACACTAACAGACCTATAAAAACAAATCCTACAATAAAAATTGCAATCTTTTTGCTGCTCTTCATACATCATGCCTTCTATCCGGTAATTAGTCATTGATAATTATATCTTTATTTCCTATCCTCTTCTGTCTTTATAAAAAAACGCAATATTCGACAGTTTTTTTATTATTTTATCCAATATTTCTACTATAACAGTTCAATTTTTGCTATGCTTTTTTTGATTGTGCAAGCTTTAGACTATAATGATCGTGAAGGAGGTGAAATATTGGGAGACAACAAACAAGTGGATCGTATGATACATGCCACCCAGAATAAGGACCGACGGATCTGGAAAAAATTCGGCGGAAAAAATTACAATATAGGCGCTATTATTTCTCTGATCATCATCGCCCTGATATGGTTTTTTGCCGCACATGCTGTAAATTCCCCGTTTATTTTCCCGTATCTGGAAGATGTACTATATCAGATCGTATACTCACTTACAGATATGTACGTTCTGGAAAACCTGGGAATTACGATGCGCCGCGTTATAACCGGTTCGGTCTATGCATTCGTAATCGGTTTCCCACTTGGAATGATCATGGGATATTCGCCTCGGCTCCTGCAATGGATGTCCCCGTTTATCAATTCATTGAGACAGGTTCCGATCATGGCCTGGGTACCGCTTGCCATTGTATGGTTTGGTATCGGAGACGGACCTACACTTTTTTTGATCGCATTCAGCGGTGTCTTCACGATTATCCTAAATACGATCGCCGGTGTACAGGATATCAGCAAGGATTTTTACAATGCGGCAAGATCCATGGGTGCAGGCACGCTGAGTATCATCAAAGACATTGTGATCCCCGGCTCACTTCCAGGCGTGCTTACCGGCCTTAGACTAGCCATCGGCCTTGGCTGGATGTCCGTTATATGAGCGGAGTTCATTGCGACAAGTGCCGGGTTCGGTTACATAATGGTGGAAGCTCAGACACACCTTGAAACAGCAACCGTGATCGCATATATGATCATCGCCGCTGTAATCGGGTTCTTAATTGATACTCTTTTAGTTCTTTTTGAAAGAGTTCTGTTAAAGTGGAGAGCGTAAATATGAAAAACAAGGGCGGATACAGGGGCATGGCCACCAGGTTGCTCCCGCCTGAAATATAAAAAGCCACTGCTTAATACACAATCGTAAGCAGCGGCTTTCTTTTTTACCTGGATTAGAACCTCTAATCAAAAGGCCCTATCAGCAGTCTTCCATTCCTTCCCCAAAAAGATTTACCGGTGATCCGTCTACCACCCGGAAGATACCATATCCTACATTCGATCCTTTCTGTCCCTGAAGGATAAATTCTATCTCATCTTTCTGGTCAATGTCCTGGAACTTAATCCTCTGATTTTCTACCGGGGCCGGGATCGGATCCGAGCCTACATAGTTTTCGCCATCTCCGGAATCCACCATGACCACAAGCCGGATATGTCCTCCATCAACCAGCTGTGTACTGGCATCATGTTCATGATCCGCCTCTTCTTCCGGCTGATTAAATATCACAACCAGATCACTGCATCCATCGTTTGTCAGATCCTCCTCACAGGCCACCAGTACCTTCGCCTGTGGATACAGCTTTTTAAACTCCTGCAGTATTTTATTATCTTCCGGAACATTTTCCGCATAATCCAGATCACGTCCAACTCTTGAGCCATCTTCATATACGTTTACCTCTCCGTCTTCCGTTCTGGCCTGGTTATCTTCATATGTCCGCTCCAGCTTCTGTCGAACTCCAAATCCGGCAAGCACTATCAGGGCAACTATAAGGGCTTTGCCTCCAAGGCCTTTCATAAATGATTTTACAGCTTTCACTCTGTTCCCTTTCGTATTGTTTGTCCATTTACAGTTTTAAAATTTAATCACGCATTACATTCTATCTGCCATCAAAACGAATGTAAAGTATTTAAATTATTTAAAAACGTAATATTTTATTTGAGAAATATTGACTTGTCAAGTATTACTCCCATTTCATTGCTTTTCATGATCCATGCATGCTATTTTATTTATTAAGAGTTATTTTATTTGAATTGGAGGAGGAAAACCGTGCCAAACGAATTACCAAAGAACTTTGAAGAATTTGCAGACGCCCGCCGTGCGGGCTTTCTGAAGATGAAAGAAGTAAAAGACCAGGGGAAACAGGTGTGCGGGATGTTCTGTCAGTATACCCCGGCAGAAATCATCCATGCAGCCGGCTTAAAGCAGGTCGCTCTGTGCGGACGCAGCCATTTACCCATTAAAACCGCCGAAACAAGGCTTCCGACTAACCTTTGCCCGCTCATTAAGGCAAGCTTTGGACATGTCATGGAGGACAGCTGTCCATTTGCATATTTTTCAGATATTGTTGTGGGAGAGACTACCTGCGACGGAAAGAAAAAAATGTATGAGCTTCTTGGAGAATATAAACCGATGCAGGTGATCCATCTGCCAAACATTCCTGATTATGACCGTTCTCTGGAAATGTGGGTTTCTGAGATCCGTAAATTTAAAGAAGGTTTGGAAGAGCATTTCAATATCACGATCACGGATGATATGCTGAACGAATCGATTATCTGGAACAATAAGCTCCGGACCCAGCAGGCACATCTTTATGAATTAGGAAAGTATGATCCGCCTGCTGTCACCGGTGTCGCAATGAATGATGTTACCGATGGATTACAGTTTATGTTTGACGATGAAGCCAAATATGAAAAGATATCCAACATCATCGAAGAATGTGAAAAGAACTGGCACGAAGGAAAATATCCGGTTGAGCCGGACCCGACACGCCCCAGACTGATCGTTTCCGGAGGCGGATATGTGGCGACAAACGAAAAGACGATCAATGTTATGGAAGAACTGGGCGCATCTATCGTCTGCTACGAAGGATGCTGCGGGATCTCCTCTCTTCGCCGCACTGTAGATGAAGATACCAGCCGCGATCCGATTGTCCGAATTGCAGAAAAATATCTGGAGGTTCCCTGTGCGGTGGTCTCTCCCAACACAAGACGCATGGAGCAAGTCGCCGATACCATTGATGAATGGCATGCTGATGGGTATGTGAGTATCACGCTCCACTCCTGTAATCCGTTTGCCGTTGAGACAGAAAACCTGAGACGTGTATGCGAATCCAAGGGAATCCCCCTGTTACATATCCAGACAGACTTTACACCCGGTGATGAGGCTCAGATCCGTACCCGTATCGAGGCTTTCCTTGAAATGATCCGTGAAAACAAGAAGGAGGCGCTGGCTCATGAATAAACAAGAACTGCAGAATCTGATCTCCAGCTGCCATGCAGCCGGCAAAAAGACCGCAATCTCTTTTTGCTCACATGTTCCTCAGGAAATTCTGGAAGCAGCAGGCATCTGCTCTCTCCGGCTTCCTTATGTAGATGGCGTAAATGATTCCGCTTCGCAAATCCTAATAAGCAACGTCTGTCCGATCGTAAAAAATGTATGCAATGTCTGCGAAGATCCTGCTCTTGCCGAAGCAGATCTGATCTTTGCAGAAACCTCCTGCGACGGAAAGAAGAAGATGTATGAACTTCTCTCCGATCAGAAAAGGCTTTATTTTTACCAGGTAGGACAGGGCGCTGACAGAGAATATGTCAGACCTTTGATCAAGTCAGAGGTAACATATCTGATCAAAGAGCTGAAAAAGCGCTTTGATATCGATATCACAGATGCCTCCATCCGCAAGGCCGCAAAGCTTGTCAATGCAGAAAGAGAAAGTATCCTGAACCTTATGGCTATCCAGAAATCAAATCCTCCCGCAGCATGGGGCGGAGAGATTTTCAAAGCTTTGGAAGAACACCGGATGCTTCCTGATATCAAAGATCGTATCGCTGCAAATAAGCGCACAAGAGAAGAGCTGCTTGCAAAAGAAAGCCCAGTACATAAAAGCGCAAGGCGGATCCTTGTTACTGGCTGTCCCATGAGCGGCGTTTATTCAAAAATCGTAAATACGATAGAATCAAACGGCGGTGTTGTAGTTGCTTTTGAAAACTGTGAGGTTTTAAAGTCGGCGATCCGTCACTTTGATACCGAAAACGAGGACGTTCTGGAAGCATTTGCCGACTGTTATCAGAATACCGCATGTGCGATCATGTCTCCGAATACCATTCGTTTTGACCTGATCCAACAGCTGGCAAAGGACTATCAGGCAGACGGCGTCCTGGACGTTACCCTCCAGACCTGTCACCCCTATACCGTTGAGCGTGACAAAATGATGCGTCTTTGCAAAGATACGATTAAAATCCCATATATGGCAGTAGAGACGGATGTGTCTGATTCTGACGTCGGACAGCTGGCGACCAGAATCACGGCATTCATGGAAATGATCTAAAACCCTGCTTCTACACTGGAAGGCTTGCCCGCACACACAGCGCCCCATACCCCACCTGGGGATTGGGATATTCCGTAAATCCGGGCAGGGGTCTTGCGCCTCTTTGCAGGTAAGCCTTCACTTTTTCTCCATACAGATAAGGATCATTGCCCCGGATAATGCCCCATTCCATCAAAAGCGCCGCCCCTCCGGTCACAAACGGCACCGCAAACGAAGTCCCGGTAAACTGTGCATATCCGCCCCCTGCCGCCACTGTAGTTACATCCACCCCCGGCGCCGCCAGATCTGGTTTTACATCCGGATTCTGCCAGATTCCTCCTCTTCCGGAAAAGTCCGCATAGGCAAATGTTCTGGAATTGTAAGCCCCAACGCTGATGACCCGGGCGGCGGTGGACGGGATCGTAAGTGTCGTCTGGCTGGATGGCAGCAAAAATCCGGTTCCCTGATTCAATACATTTTCACTGGGGAGCCAAAGGGAATAATTCCCGGACACAATCCGGACCGGCGTCAGGACAATTTCCCATACGCCAGCTCCAACATAGGCTTCCCGAGGAAGAAGCTCTACATAGATTTCCTGTGCAGTACTGTAGGGACTTGGCTCTCCGTAGTATAAAAGAATCTCTGTCTGCTCCACCGAAAATCTCTGCGGGCCAAGCCGTTCCTGAAATGGGCCAACCTTAATTCCCGACGGGCTGATCAGTGCGATTTCAGCTTTGTCTGTATAATTTTTCCAGATCTGGATGCTAAAACCTGTCTGCCGGTTTTCTACCGCCAGCCGGATCACCTCTTCTTTCCCTTCTGCGAGCACCCCCGCGGCATGGCCTGCACTGGCCGCTTCATTTCCGGTCCCGATACAGATCACATTTTTCCAGATATTTGCCATGTCATCAATAAACCGTTCTAACAGGGATGTTCCGTCGTGAGATCCATAGGTATTTCCAAAACTGATATTAACCGCAACCGGCATCTTAAGCTCCATGGCCTTCCTGATCACAAAATCAATCCCCCGCATCAGCTCAGTGGTCCTCGGAAAGCCATCCTGTCTCGCCCTTCCCATCTTAACCACAATAAGCTCGCTCTCAGGCGCCGCCCCGGCATACCTTCCTCCGCTTCCCCGGCCATTTCCGGCTGCGATTCCCGCAACCGCTGTGCCATGTCCCGTGCTGTCCACGCTGGGAACGATACTGACACGCTCCCCAGGCTCCTGCTTTTCCAGAGCCTCATTTATCTCTTGCTTTGTATACACTTGTTCCAGCTGCTGATCCCAAAGTGCGATAATTCTGGTAGTGCCGTCTTCCTTTCGAAAATCCAGGTTCGCATAGTCAATTCCCGAATCAATCACTCCGATCAGGACTCCTTTCCCGAACAAAGAAAAACGAGAGTCCTGCACAGAATCAATACAGGAAACTCTCCTTCCATTTTCCACTTCAAAAAAAAGCCGTTTCGGCTTCTCTATATACTCCACTTCCGGCAATGCCGCTAATTCCTGGATCCTCTCCTCGCGGATCCTGACAATGGCATATTCATTTAAAAGCTCCGTAATCTCCTCCGCCAAAGGGGCAGCTGCTTCAAGACTCCCGGAATATTTGATGATCAGCTCCCAGGTCCCTGCCTCCTGGTCGTACCCTGTTTCCAGCTCCGGCGATCTTTCTCTTTCAGCCGGAGTCGCATCCATTGCCAGGTTTAAAATGTTCTCTATCTTCTGGTTTTCATATACCCTTTCCATAGCAACAGCCATGCACATACCTCTTCCATCTTTATCTGATGTATCGTATGCTGCATGGCTACTGAAATATGTCTGATTTAGTTAAATCCTACCAGTCTTCTGGCCACACTGTATGCCAGGGAGGAAATTTTTCTGCCGGGTTTTCCCGGAATATTCATAGTCTGTCCAAGAATTCCATACCGGATTTTCAAAAATACCTTCAGATCTTTCTTTTTCAGATAAGTCCAGAGTTCCTTTTTCTTTGCCAGATTCTCCTGCTTTTTGGAACGGATCAGCAGGATAGATGAGACAGTCATCATGATTGCCAGATAGTTGATCATATAATTCTTAAGCTTCTTACTGGAGATCTTATTCAGATCATACATATCGATCATCGTTTTTGTCACATATATCTGCTGGTCAACCCTGCTTATCATAACCTTTTCATTGACAGACTGGTCTTCCCTTCCAATATAATAGCGGTAAAAATCCACATCCAGATAGTACATCTTTCTAACATGCGGAAGGGGGTAATAAACATAAATGTTATCTACATAGAAGGTGTGCTTGGGAAGCCTTAACTGGATCAGCTTCAAGAGATCTGTCCGGTAGATTACCGAATGCATCAGTATATACTGATCGATACGGAAATGTCCGATATCCTGCCAGTGAAAAATCTCATCCTGCGGGAGCACATTCCGGTAGTGGATACATTTTTTGTGCTCCACTCCCACCTTTTCATATACATAGTTGGAAACCAGCATATCGATCTCTTCTCCCTCATCCTGGAACCGGCGCAGCAGAGCCAGGATTTTGTGAAGCGACTCCTCATCTACCCAGTCATCACTGTCCACTACTTTAAAATAGGAGCCCGACGCATGAGTAAGACCTGCGGTAACCGCATCTCCGTGACCGCCGTTTTCCTTGTCTACTACCCGGACAATATCCGGATATTTCCCTTCATACTCCCGGGCTATCTTCAGGGTATCGTCTTTGGAGCCATCATTGACGATGATGATCTCCACATCCTCGCCGCCCGGCAGGATACTTTCAATCGCATGTGCCATATAGTCCTGTGAGTTATAGCAAGGGATCGCAAATGATATATACTTCATCTCTCTTTCGTTCCTTTCTTCATCTGTGCTATATAGTATAAATCATTTTTCCCGATTTTCCAATGTAGAATTCCTCTATGTTCATAATTTGTTCATTTATCTTTCAAAAATCTTTCATTTCTATATCACCATTTCTTCACAGCTGTCGCTTATACTAAAACCATCAAAACAAACAAGACGTTTCGCAGTTTATGATTGAATAAACTTTTTCATAATACATGCCGGGGACCGAGCCGATCGGTCACCCGGCATCCTCCCTTTTTAGGGAGAATTTTATAGCTTTTGTTTTCTTTTCCTGAATACCCAGCCCGCACTTCCCGCAGCCAGGACTCCCATGCCTGCTCCCAACGCAATCTTCCAGCCTTTCATACTGTCATTTCCCTTTGGCTCCGTTCCTTTATCGGTTTCCGGCTCCCCTGATTTTGTTTCCATTCCCAGTGTCTCCTGAATCGGCTTTAAAATCTGCTCTGCAAGCGTAGCCTTTGGTACGATCTCAAAGCTGATCCTTTCCACGGTCTGATTGCCAGCCCGGTCAACTGCCTTTACAGATACTTCATAGCTTTTTTCTTCCTCTGCTGTATATTGATATATTTTACTATGCCCGCTGGTCGCCTGCCGGATTCCATTAATCCGGATTTCCTGGATCGTGTCATTCTGATCGCTTACTGTTACCTGGAAAGTATGTGTTTCCTCATAAGCCTCTCCTTCTTTTAAATCTTTGAAAACGATCTCGGGCGCTGTATGGTCAATGACAAATTCCGCTTTCGCCGTGCCCACATTTCCGGCTGAATCTACAGCCTTCAATTCCAGAATATGCAGCCCTTCCCGAATCACATGTTTCCCCAGAGGATACAGCTGTCCATCCAGTGTCACAGTGCATGTAACGGTAGTAAAGTCCTGGATCAGCTCTCCATAGGTGTGATCCAGCCGAAAGCTTTTTTGATATGTGCCGTCCAGCTCGTCTATATAACGTATGACCGGATTGTGCCGGTCTATTGTAAACCTTCTTGCTGCAGACGCTATATGCCCTGCTCCGTCAGCGGCTTCCATCCGGACCTGATAGCTTCCGTCCTCCTCAAGCGCCACTGTCCCGGCTTTTCCCTCTGCCGTATCGGTCCAGCTCTCAACTGTTCTTTGTTTTACTCCTCCATCCGGCGCCTCCCAGTCAACAGTCCCCAAAACTGTACGAAACACATTTTCTTCCCTGGCAGCAAAGTGAAGTTCCACAGGCTGGCTGGTAATCATATAATCCTGTACTCCTGTAATAGACACTTCCGGCGCTTCTCCGTCAATATAGAGGCTGCATTCTCTGAAAGCTCTGTTGCCTGCCAGATCTACGGCATATATCTCCACATCTACCGGACGGGCTCCGCTGGAAAAGGTTTCTATCCTAAACACTGCTCTGCTCTGGTCTGTCCATCCAACAGCTTCTCCGTTGGCATAACACGAGATCTCCGCCACCTGGCTTCCATCTTTTCCGTCATCCGCCGCCACAGACAGATCCGTACCGGCATCATACCACACCTCCGTCCCCTTTAAAGTATCCAGCGTTATTTCAGGCGCTGCCGTATCGATCCATAAATTTCTCTGAAATCTATATTCCTCCAGTTCCGTTCCCTCTTCATCCGTCATCCATACCATCAGCTTGTTTTTCCCTTCCCGCAGCTGCTCCGGGCCTAATACTGCCGATGCGCCCTTTTCCTCCAGCACCTGCTCTATCACTTCTCCGCCGCCGTTCTCCAGCCGGCACCAGGTTGCTCCCGCCTCGCTGATATGCCGGACTTCTATTTCCGGATATGAGACATAATATCCATTTTGCCCATCCTCCCCCGGCACCGACAGCTCATATTTCTCAACGACAGGCTTCTCCTCCGGATTTTCCTGCTCATTTCCGGTATTTCCCTCTTCTTCTGTTGCATAGCTGATCTGATCCTGCTGCCAGTACAAAAGACACAGCACCATCAATAAAGCCACAATGCTCTTCACTCTCCGACCCATACTTCTCCTCCTTCTACTCTGATTCCATATTCCTTCTGCAGCTTTTGAAATTCTTCACTGTCTTTCAGTGCCGGATCCTGCCCCAGGTACTCCCGGATCGTCTGTGCACAGACTGTTCTGTCAATGGATGTATCCTGACAGAGCAGGCGGATATGAAGCAGCTTTAATATCCGTTCCTGCGGGAATTCCTCCACCGCCCGGATGCAGATTTCAAGCGCCATATCTCCCCTTCCACATTCTTCATAAAGTGCCGCTGCTTTTCCAAAATACTCCAATCTTTCCTCATCCTCCCCGGCAGTTTCCAGAAGCTGTGCATACATGTCCGCCGCCGCTTCGTATTCTTCAAGCTTTTCACGGGAAGCCGCCATCCCCGCCCTGATCCTTTTAATCTCCTGTTCCTCCAGCTTTTCATTCTCCAGACATTTTTCCCCCAGACGGATCGCCTCTTTTGCTCCATCCCTGGTATCCAAAAGCAGGTATCCCTGAAACGTGCAGCGGCGAAACTTCAGGGCTTCCTTGGACTTCCCATCTTTTTCTGCCCTGTCCGCCTCTCTCTCCAGCTTCTCAAGCTGCATCTGTAATGTCTCCTTTTCCCCGAAATGTTCCGGATCTGTAAATGCGGCTGCCACGGCTGCTAATGCTTCGGCTTCTGCGGAACTGTCCTGTATGGGCTTCAGGGTATCCAGCACCTTCTGATAATCCTCCAGTTCCAGAAAGTAGGCAAACGCCAGTTCCATGCGCTCATCCAAATGTTCTGCATCTGTCTCTTTTTCATTGTCTGCAGAGATTTTGCCGTTTCCCCTCTCTTCCGATTTCATCGCGGCATCCTGGGTGTGGCTTGCCGTAATCCCGACCCGGCAGGCCGCAGCCAGTACACACAGCAAAGCAGCCACGGCAAGGATTGCCCGGGATTTTCCTGCTATATTTGGTTGTTTTTCCTGATAAATAGGGATATACTTCCGGATTTCCGAGATATTCTGGATTTGCCTTTTTGAGAATTGGTTCAGACAATGAGATGTCATTTTTCGGAGTCTTCCTGTCTCCTTCCAGTTAAGCTTGGGATCTGCTTCCGTCATTGCCAACAGATACTGCACGGTTTTTCCAAGTCCGTAGGCGTCAAGACTTACAGATGCCTTTCTATAGTAGGGCATTCCGGGCGGCAGAAAATGTTCCCGGATATTTTTCTTCCTCATAAGACGGAGCATCTCTTCATTAGAGCCAGCCTCCATGTCAGAAAAATATAATCCTCCCTCTTCCGACACGATAATACTATAAGGATTAACATACTGATAACAGGGATGATTTCTGCATTTATGAAGCATTTCAAGCTGACGCTCCAGGTGCAGGATCCACTCCAGCAGCAGTTTCTTTGGTATCCTGGGATGCTCCTTGATATACCATGCCAGCGGCCTTCCCCGCACATACTCGGAACTGATGTAGCATGTCTGTCCATGCTCGATCAGACGCAGGACATCATAACCTTCTTTGACTGCCAATCATATCACCTCATTTTGTTTAAAACTGATTATTGGATAAATACTGAAATAGTGAAATGGAACATTTCATGAACTCTGTTAGAATTTCGAAATTGATTTAGAGTAATTTATATATTACTGGATTTGGCGAAAAAATACAAGTAGAAATTTACAGGCGGCAAAGAAAAATCTGCCGCCTGTAAGCTTTGATTTTATTATTATCTGTGGCTTAATTCCTTTGGTGCATACAGGTGCCGCGGAATCCCGTCTACCATAACCGGAGATACATCTCCCTGGATCAGCGGGCGCACATAAGAGATGAACTCATTTGTAACATAGGTTCCATCTTCGTTTACCCACTCTCTTGGCACCAGTTTTTCGTCATTAGCAATCTTGTGTACGTCTTTTACCTCTGTTCCGCACTGATACGGATCATCGGATAATCTCTGCAAAACAACCATCTTTCCGGAGTCTCCTTCGTCTGCCGCTTTGACAGCCGCACCGCCTACCTGGTATGCCTCCAGTATATCTACACGGGAAGCCGCATGAGAAGCAGAACGCTGAAGTGTGCTCAACTCAATGGCCCGAGTCTTACATCCATGCTCGCCCGCAATAAAGCTGGCAAGATAGGATGCTGTTCCAGACAGCTGTTTATGCCCGAATGCGTCTACAAAATCAATGCTGTTGCCAAGCTCGCATACATAGGTCCCGTCCGGAGTACGGATACCTTCGGATACGGCGATCACGATGGACGGCTTTTCTGCGATCAGTTTCTTTACCTTTTCGCTGAATTCCTGTATATCAAATGGGATCTCCGGAAGATAGATCAGATCTGGTCCTTCGCAGTCCTCTCCTCTGGAAAGAGCGGCAGCGCCTGTCAGCCATCCGGCATTTCTTCCCATAATCTCTACAATCGTTACAATTCCCTTTTCGTACTCCAGGCAGAAGCTATCCCGGATGATCTCTTTCATAGATGTGCCGATATACTTTGCAGCACTTCCGTATCCCGGCGTATGATCTGTCAGCGCCAGGTCATTATCAATAGTCTTCGGACAGCCGATAAATCTGGTGGTATGGCCGGTAATGATCGCATAATCTGATAATTTCTTGATCGTATCCATAGAGTCATTTCCACCGATATAGATAAATGCCTCGATATCTAATTTATTTAAAATATCAAAAATTTTCTCATATACTTCTCTGTCTTCATGGATCTCCGGCAGTTTAAAACGGCATGACCCAAGAAAAGCGGCCGGTGTTCTCTTCAGGAGCTCCGCATCCAGCTCAGTCTTGATATGGTCGGAAAGGTCAATATATTTTTCCTCCAAAAGTCCCTGAATACCATGGAGCATCCCGTATACTTTATTGGCTCCGCGGTCCTTTGCGGTACGGTAAACTCCTGCAAGGCTTGAATTAATAGCGGCAGTCGGTCCGCCTGACTGTCCTACGATTACATTTCTCTTCATAATGATTCGTTCCCTTCTTTCCTTCAAATTGCGTCGATAGTACTATTTTAGTATATTCCAACAGAAATGTCCACAAAAACCATGAATATTTCGTCAATTTTACAAATCATTTACTCTGTTCTTCCGGCTGATTTTCCGGATGCGACACCTTCCTCTGTGCATAGGCATAGCCTCTCATACATCCGTTGCCATCCACATCCAGTACCTCTCCATCTTCCGTCTCCACCGTCATAAGACAGCCATTTCTGCATCCGGTACATGTCATTTTTAAAATTTTCATTATTCCTACTCCTCGTCCTTTGCCCAGTGATATGCACAGCGGACGGCTTTGTTCCATCCTCTGATCTTATTTGTCCGTTCTTCTTCTTTCATTTCAGGCTCGAAAATCCTGTCTATGGCCCAGTTTTCTCTGACTTCCTCCCGGCTTTTCCAGTACCCTGCTGCAAGACCGGCCAGATACGCCGCACCCATGGCAGTGGTCTCGATACATCTGGGCCGTTTTACCGGCGCATTTATGATATCCGCCTGCGTCTGCATCAGGAAATTATTGGCGCTTGCTCCACCGTCTACCCTTAACGATGTCAGCCTGATACCGGAGTCTGCTTCCATAGCTCCCAGCACATCGTTCACCTGATAAGCCAGGGATTCCAGTGTCGCCCGTATGATATGATATTTGTTGACCCCCCGGGTAAGCCCGACGATCGTGCCGCGGGCGTAGGGATCCCAGTGCGGTGCGCCCAGGCCGGTAAATGCCGGCACTACATAACATCCGCCTGTATCCTTTACCTTCTGTGCCATATATTCCGAATCCATAGCGGAATCTATCAGCCTCATCTCATCTCTCAGCCATTGGATAGCGGCTCCCGCCACAAAGATAGAACCTTCCAGCGCATATTCTACCTTTCCGTCCAGCCCCCATGCGATGGGAGTCACCAGCCCGTTTTCCGAAAACACAGGCTTTTCCCCGGTATTCATCAAAAGGAAGCAGCCTGTCCCGTACGTATTTTTCGCCGCTCCCGGATGGAAACAGACCTGCCCGAACAGTGCGGACTGCTGGTCTCCTGCCGCTCCGCCAATCGGAATCGGCCCGCCAAAATAGGAGCTGTCTGTCATTCCATAAATATAGCTGGACGGCATAGCCTTGGGAAGCATAGAAGACGGAATACCCAAAAGCTTCAGGATTTCCTCGTCCCACTCCAGAGTATTGATATTAAACAGCATGGTCCGGGAGGCGTTTGAATAGTCCGTCACATGGACTTTTCCCTTTGTCAGCTTCCAGATCAGCCAGGTCTCAACCGTCCCAAATAACAGTTCGCCTCTTTCGGCCCTCTCCCTTGCGCCTTCCACATGATCCAGAATCCACTTAATCTTAGTCGCCGAAAAGTATGCATCTATGATAAGCCCTGTCTTTTTCCGGATCATCTCCGTATAGCCCTTCTCTTTCAGCTGATCACAGTATTCTGCCGTACGCCTGCACTGCCATACGATAGCATTGCATACCGGCTCTCCGGTCTTCTTATCCCATACGATGGCCGTCTCCCTCTGATTGGTAATACCCAGCGCGGCAATATCCTCTGACGAAGCGCCGATCTTACTCATTGCTTCTACCGCTACTCCAAGCTGCGTAGACCAGATTTCATCTGCATTATGCTCTACCCATCCGGGTTTTGGAAAATACTGGGTGAATTCCTTCTGCGCTACGCTTACGATTTCCCCCTTTTTATTAAATAATATACATCGATTGCTGGTTGTTCCCGCATCCAACGCCATTACATATTTTCCCATTGTACCACCTCTTTTTATTTTTCTTCCAGTCCAAGACTTACCTTTCGCCCGATTCCCTTAAGTTCTTCCGGACTTGCAGGTACGGTACGCTTTGTCTCCAGCCGCTTCCTCTTTCTGTACTCAGTGGGCGTCATACCATTTTCCTTTTTAAACGCTTTGGAAAACACCAGACAGCTGTGATATCCACAGACCTCCGCCACTTCCTCGATAGACAGATCTGTAAGCGCAAGTTGCTCCCTTGCCTGTGAAATCTGAAACTTAGTCAGAAAATCTTTCGGTGACATTCCCAGATTATCCTTAAATAATGTATACAAATAACTGCGATTTACATTCATATGCTTTGCAATATCCGCTACGTTCAGCCCCCGGGAATAGTGATTGCGGATAAATGTCACGGCTTCCTGTATATAAACGCTCTCTTTTGAGATATCTACACAGGAATCAATGACATCATCTTCTGTCAATGCCGAAAAGAAATCATAAAGCTGGCCCTGCAGATAATAAAGATTTGCCACCGTCACCCGGGTATGCTTCAGCATTTCCAGAACGATCTTCTTCAGCCTTTCGCCCTGTTCATACTGGAAGATCAGCTGGCTGCTGTTAAGCCCTATATCCTGGATATATTTTTCGGCCTCTGTTCCTCCAACACCGACCCAGAGATAACTCCATGGTTCATCCTTGTCCGCCTGATAAAATGTCAGCGTCTCCGGCTCGATTAAAAATCCCTGTCCGGCGGAAAGCTGATACTTCCGCCCACCCACCTGATATACACCCTTCCCCTCCAGGATATAGTGGATGATATAGTTTGGACGGGTCGCCGGCCCGTAGCTGTGTCTGGCCTCACACTGCGCATATCCGCAGTATACCAGATGAAAATCCTTGAACTTAGGCTCCAGCAGTTCTAATACATATGAATCCTCCATGCTCGTTCCTCTCATGTTACAAAATCGATATTTATATCTATCATACCGGGATTCCCGGCAAGAATCAAGGAAGTATCAGTTTTTCATTATGATTTCTTAATATCAGTTTAAGAAATTTTCGTTTTCTTTTAGGGAATCAACATACTTTGGACATATTTCTCTTTTATAATAAGACTCAGATAGTTGAACAAGACATCAACTATCTCCCCCTCATAAAGTAAATGCACTTGAAATTGATTCGAGTGCTGCACTTTCTCTCTCATTCCTTTAGATAACTATAACGACAACGGTGAAAGCCCCGGATAATCTCCGGGGCTTTCGCTTGTCTTCATTTCTAATTCCAGAAATCCGTTTTGTCTGCCAGCTGGATATCAGCCGCTTTAAATACCGGATTCTTTCCCGCCTTTTTCTGCTTTCTGTAATCATTCAGGCACTTCACTGCCGGACCTCCCAGCAGAATGATCACCGGAAGGTTAATAAGAGCCAGGAATCCCATGATCACGTCTGCCGTACTCCAGGCAACACTGAATTCCATAAGCGCTCCGCCGAACACCACTACAGTTGCAAAAATCCTGAAGGCAATGAGCATCCTTTTGCCCGGCTTTTTATCGCACAAATATCCAAGCCCCATCTCTGCATAAAAGTAGTTTCCGATCAAAGTCGTAAACGCAAACATGAACAATGCAATGGTAATAAATGTGGTTCCAAAACCGCCCAGCGACTCCGCCGCCGCAGCCTGCACCCAGGGCATCCCTTTTAATGTATCACTGGGAGCCACACCGGAGCACAGCAGCATAAAAGCCGTGGCAGAGCAGATCACAATGGTATCAATAAATACGGACAGCATCTGTACCAGCCCCTGTTTGGCCGGGTGAGACACAGACGCACTGGCAGCCGCATTGGGCGCCGACCCGACACCCGCCTCGTTGGAAAAAAGCCCTCTTTTAATTCCCTGCAAAATACAGGAACCCGTGAATCCGCCAAAGATAGCCTGAAAATCAAATGCATTCGTAAAAATGTCTGCAAACATCTTCGGAATCAGTTCAAAATGAGTCACTACAATAAAAAGAGCTACTGCCAGATAAAAAATACCCATTAGCGGAACCAGAATCCCTGTGATCTTGGAAATTTGTGTGCTGCCTCCAAAGATACAAATACAGAAAATAACAGCAAGCACGCCTCCGACAATCATCGGTGTGCTGCCTTCCTGAAAGAAGCTGTAGGCACGGAAGGAATCGGTGATATTAAAAGATGCCACCATATTGAAGCCCACCATATATGTCATGATAAGAAATACTGCAAACACGGCTCCCAGCCAGCGTTTTTTCAATGCAGCCTGAATATAGTATGCCGGTCCGCCATAGCAGGTGCCATCCTGGGCTTTTCTCTTGTAAATCTGTGCCAGCGTACTTTCGATAAATGCAGATGCACTTCCCAGAAGCGCTGTCAGCCACATCCAGAAAACGGCTCCCGGCCCCCCGATACAGATAGCCGTAGAAATACCGGCAATATCCCCCGTCCCTACTCTGGACGCGGTAGAAACCATCAGTGCCTGGAAGGATGATAACCCTTCCTCATTGTCCTTAGGCTCCATAACAACGCGTATAGCTTCCCGCAGGAAACGGAACTGGACAAAACGGGTTTTTACCGTAAAATAGATTCCAGTCCCCAGCAGAAGTACGATCAGGACATAGGTATACAGCAGGTCACTTAAACTGTTGATAATTTGTGCAAACATAAGTCGGCCTCTCTTTCATTCTCTTTTTCTTTTGCTTATGCGGTGATTATTAGTCAGACATCTGTCTAGGCGCCGGGAATCCGGCTGATCTGAAAATCTACAGACAGTTTCATATATCATACATGAAGAAAACAGAGATGTCCAGAAATTTCTTTAGAAAAAAGCACAAACTTTCCCGCTTTTGTGGTATGATGGATAAAAATTGTTTTTACATCGTAGGAGGTTCTTTATGAAATATTGTCCAAAATGCGGAGCAACAAATGCAGACAGCGCTTCCTCCTGTCAGGAATGTGGAAGTCCTCTTCCGGACATTCATTATTCCGGCCAGAATAACGGTTCATACTCTGATCCCAACGGAAGCCAGCAGCAACAGCAGTATCAGCAGCAATATCACTATCAGAATCAGCAGGCATACGGCTACAGCGGGCAGCCGGTGCCCGGGCAAAACTTTGGCATACAGCCAAGGAATATCGTTCTTTGTATTATTTTTTCCATTATCACCTGTGGCATTTATGGCATCTACTGGATGATCAAGATGAATGATGAAGTCAATGCCCTGGCGGGCGAACCAGGCGCTACTACCGGCGGAATGGTATTTTTATTCACATTGATCACCTGTGGTATTTACGGATGGTACTGGCTCTATAAAATGGGCGAGCGCTGTGACCGGATCAAAAATATGAACGGCAGCTCTAATGTTTTATACCTGATTCTTGGTATTGTAGGCCTTAGCATTGTCTCCTACTGCCTGATTCAGGATACAATTAACAAACGGGTTTCTCAGGCATAAAAAGTACCGCATCGGACCAGGTTTTCCCTTTTCCGATGCGGTTTTTTATATTCCTTCTTCCATGATCTGACAGAGCAGGCCCTCACAGCCTTCCCTTACATCCCGGTAGGTGACGTCAAAATTGCCTGTATACCAGGGATCTGCGATGTCCTGGCCCGCCCGGGATGTAAAGTCCAGAAGCCTGGCCACTTTTCCTTCCGGGTCTCCATTCCCGATGATGCCAAGAATATTACGGATATTCCAGGAATCCATTCCGATCAGATAATCATAGTTTTCATAATCTTTTTTTGTCATCTGTACCGCTCGGTGGGGAAGCACTGGAATCCCTACCTCCTTCATTTTCCTCACTGTTCCGTGGTGAGGCGGATTGCCGATCTCCTCCCGGCTGGTGGCCGCGGAGTCGATGTGGAAGCGGTCGGAAAGGCCGGCTTTATTTACCATGTCCTGAAAAACAAATTGGGCCATAGTGCTGCGGCAGATATTGCCGTGGCAGATAAATAGGATTTTTATCATTGTTGCATAACCTCGCATTTCTTAGTTTTTCGTGATATTTCGGGGTTTGTGAGCCTTTGTAATTTTTTGCTTTCTGGCATAAGTTGGTTTATTTTCGCATAATGCCATCCGCAAAAGGTGTAAAATCAAGTGTATCTTTTTAGGTTTTACACCTTACTATTTTAAGTTGAAAATCGTAATTACACAATCCTAAGTCGGGCAACTTCTTCTCTGGCATCTTCAAGATTTACATGCGTATATGTATTCAGCGTTACACTGATGTCTGAGTGACCCATAAGATACTGTAATGTCTTTGGATTCATCCCTGATTTTGCCATATTGGAACAATAGATATGTCTGCATACATGCGGTGTAATATTCGGCATCTGGACTTTGTAAATATTATTGTACTTCTGAACAATATTCTTAAAATAATGTTCCCAGTGCAAGGAATAACAGATACTCCCGTTTTATCAAAATGATTGGCGAACCGCATATGCCTTGAACAATACCTTTATTTCATCAACACAGATAATCTATCCTTGAAATATTTCGGATACGAATCAAGACAACTAAAGATTTCTTCACTATGAGCTTTCAACATATTA
>OLNC01000380.1_pt1 | contig 48122 bp, 47 predicted proteins | sample 1672011 | NCBI WGS metagenome assembly OLNC01 (sample SAMEA3136636, study PRJEB25190) | human gut metagenome | biome: human gut; feature: human-associated habitat; material: faeces | place: Austria | collected 2013
AAGTAAAGTACTAGCATTCTATTATTCTAGCAACACCCTAAGATAAAGCGCTTACAATGAAACAATCATCAAAGAAGGTAGTATTATGAAATTAAAACTTAAAAATTTTTCCTTACTTACAATCAGCACACTCATTATGGCTGTCGGAATTTACTTCTTTAAATTTACAAACAATTTCACATTTGGTGGTATCACAGGTATTGCCGTTTTAGTTGCAAAATTCCTTCCTATTTCTGCCAGTGATTTTTCTTTTGTTGTGAATATTTTATTGCTGATCATTGGATGGATCGTCTTGGGTAAAAGCTTTGCTGAAAAAACAGCTTACAGCACGATTCTTTTATCTGTAAGTTTATCTCTTTTAGAGCGAATTTATCCTATGAGTCATCCACTTACCAATGAGCCATTATTAGAGTTGATCTTTGCAATCTTATTGCCAGCGCTTGGTTCAGCAATCTTATTTAATATTGGAGCTTCTAGTGGTGGTACAGATGTTATCGCTATGATTCTTAAAAAATATACTAGTGTAGATATCGGAAAGGGCTTAATGATCTCTGATCTTATCTTTACTCTCGCAGGATTTCTAGTGTTTAACGTTAAAACAGGACTTTATTCTTTGTTTGGTCTGATCATGCGTTCTGCGTTGATCGACAACTTTATTGAAAGTTTTAACCGTTCTAAATACTTTCATGTTGTAACTTCCAATGCAACATGTATTTGTGATTTTATCCAAAATGATCTACAGCGCGGAGCAACCATTGTGAATGCGACCGGAGCCTTTACAGGGGATGACAAATATATTATCCTGACGGTTCTTAGTCCTTCACAGGCAGTGAAACTTCGAAACTTTATCAAAGAACATGATCCAAAAGCTTTTCTTTTAGTTTCTAATACAAGTGAGATTATCGGAAAAGGCTTCCATTCTGTCTAGGATGGACAGCCTTTTCTCTGCTTTCTTCTGGTACATAATACATTGTTCCTATCTCCTCGTATAATATCTTTTATTGGATTTATTTTACAAAATATTTTTCTTAAATTATCACATACTAAGAAACGAGGAGGTTTCAATGCATGAATAATAAGAAGAAACGAGAACTTACAAACGAAGAAATTGATGAAAATATCTTCGGAATGTGCAATATTTGTTCTACCACGGATTGTACTGGATTGATCCAGGTTGTTCCAAGAACAGAAGCCGAGCTTGAATCTTACGAAGAATTGTACCCCTTCCGACCACCGTTTTTACCTCGTGATGATGATTAAGTCATCATCCGTTTTCTCCTGTAACAAGATCTTATGGCCTGTTATGACTATAAGGTCTTGTTTCAATGTCCACTTTCTCTTCTAATTAGTCTGACAAAAAATATTATCTCTTATTGATTCTAACATAATTGTTTGTGGTGTAGCATCATAATTTTCATCCATCCAAGCTACAGACTCGTCGTCCAAATAATCCATGAAATCAATATATGTATTCTCATCATCCATTTCGAAAATTCCTTCTTTCTCAAAGCTCAAAACTCTATGAATCAGCTTATTATCAGGATACGTCTTTTTAAGAAATTCAATTTGCTCTTTTTTTAGTTTAAATTTTATCATACTTATCACTTCTTCCTTTTAAAATTTCTCAAATAATCAATTCCACTTTTTCCAAACATCTGGTTGATATCCTAGTGTTGATTGCTTTCCATTTCGAACAACTGGTGTCTTGATGACTTGTGGATTTTCTAATACTTTTTCAAGTTTATCTTCATTGGCAATATATTTGATCAGTGCAAGCAAGTTCTGATCTTTACCTTCCCAATTGATCATATGATCTAAACCACCATTTGCCTGAGCTACTGAATTGAATTCGCCTTTGTTCATGCCTTTTTTATTCATATCAACAAACTGATATTTGATTCCACGTTCTTTGAAAAAACGTTCTGCTTTCTTTGTTTCGTTGCATTTTTTTGTTCCAAATATTTGTATGTTCATGCTGGTTTAAAATCCTCCATTTAGATATGCTCTAGTTTCTTTATCTCATTCATCATCTCATTCATCATTAAGCGCTACAGCTTGCATTTTGCAACTTTTTGACTTCATCTTTGTATTCAGATTTCACAAGGTTTCAACTCAGGAATGCTTAAGTTACAAAACAGCTTTCTCATCTAATCAGCTTTTATTACACCAGTAAAATGTGATTCAACAATTCTATCCATCTGTTCTGCAATCTCTACAAATGGCAAATTCAGATCAAGTGTCTTAACACTTATTTGACTGCCATGCATCTGATACACATTATCAGGCTGGATTTCTTCTTCCGTCTTGGCATAAAGAAGCATTCCTGAAACTGTATTATCTTCTTCTCCAAATTGATAGCTTCGATTTTTTACATAGGTAAAAATCTGATACAAATTGTTTGAATGAAGCTTATGTTTATCAAAATGGACCTGTGTAGTGTGATTGTAATATTTCGCATCAATGATAAGCACTGTATTGCCACGTTGTAAGTGAATATCAGTTTGCATAACCGGCAGCATCGTTCCAACACCATCGTCTAGTGCCCACGGAATCTGCGATGCACTAACAGACAATTCTGGATAATGTCTGCTGTAATATTCCAGAATGAATTTTTCATACAGCCTGCACATACGCTGCTCGTCTACAAAGGATGCTAATCTATAGTTACCTGCATCTGTTGTGATCAGCATTCCTTCAATTATCAACTGACAAATACTAACTAACATTCTATATGTTTGATTATTACGCTGAAAACGAATCGATGACCATTTAATTTCTGTAGGTTCTATAGAATCTACATTCGAAAAATACAACATTTTCTTCTTCAGATCATCTTTGTATTTTGCTTTTACTTTGCCGTTTCGCAAAAGAAGCATGACTGTTGTTTTCAAGATTTGATTCAACGTGTTATTTTCTGAAAGCTCATCAAAATCACAGGTAAGTACTTGTTTATGCAGCAGTTTATTTTTAATTGTACCTGGCATATTTATTTTACCACGCATAACCGTCAGCTCTTCCTGATGACTTATATATTCTCTGTAAAGTCCCTGCTTCAACTGCAACCCTATGCCCTTGGCTAGGATTGCAGCCAGTAGATTATACATCTCATCAAAAGACTCTACTGCAACATCATCATATGTCTCTTGCTTCAGTGTCTGAAAAGCATAGGAAAGCATATGGTAAATATTATTGATCAGAATACTCTTGTTCTTTGTCATTGAAATACCCCATGCAAAATATTCTCCCAACGCTGTAGTTTATCTGTATCATCGAACCAATACTCTGCTAACATTGGCAGTATATCAAAATCAATTACATCTTGCATCCACTCATTCGTACATTCCTTCGTATTACAAAAATAACTATGCCCAATACAGAATCCTTTCCCTAGAGATTTGTCGTTTGCAATTTCTCTGTTCAGCTCCTTAATACGATCAATCAATGTATTGAATGTGTCATTTGCAAATGCTTCCTGATATTTAATAAAGCCTTCCGAATCAAATCCCGGTTCCATATCAAAGAAGCTAAATCGGCGGCGAAGTGCATAATCAATCATTGCCAAACTTCTATCAGCAGTGTTCATCATACCAATGATATGTAGACGTTTTGGAACAGAAAAGCTGAGACCATTATAGGCTAATGTTGTCTTTGTCTCTCGATAGTCAGCCTCAATCAACATTAATAATTCGCCAAAGATTTTACTCATATTGCCTCGGTTAATCTCATCAATGATAAAGAAATAATCTTTATCTGGATGGTTCGCTGCTTTCTGACAGAATCTATAAAAAATTCCATACTTCAGTTCAAATCCATCCTCGACAGGCTTATACCCCATCATAAAATCTTCATAGGAATAATTCTGATGGAACTGTACAAACTCAATGCGGTCATCATCTTTCTCTCCCATTATCGAATAAGCCAGACGCTTAGCTGCATAAGTCTTTCCAACACCTGGTGCTCCCTGCAGAATAATGTTCTTCTTCCTTGTCAGAACAGCTACGAGACGATCGTATTTTGCTTCTGTCATGTAAACCTGATCTAAGAATTTTTCTTTCGAATACTCATCTTTATTTTTCTCAGCTGTTGGCACTGGATTTTCTTCACGGATCAAATCAATAATAAATTCGTATTCATCCTTTGTTAATTTAAATAGACTTCCCTGAATGATACTGAAATATTCCATTTTTTTCAGTTCAGGACAGGCTTTCAATGTTGCAAAATCAATTGGTGATGAGAGTCCTTCTAACTTTTCAAAATATATTCTCTCTCCATCCTGCTCTGCATTTACACGAAATATAGCTACAATTTGTTTCACCGGAGTAGACTCATATCCGATCACCATATCTCCCGCCTTTGCATCAAGAAAGTTTTGGAAGATTCTACGCTTATTCCCATTGTCATTAAACAAAGTATAATTCTGAACTTCTCCCACTGGCATACTGGACATACTCCACATTTTTGGATTTGCATTCAAGAACCAGTATTGCTGTCCATCATCTTCTTGAGGCTGTGCATAAAGAGGCTCATTTGTTAAATCTTTCTTGTTCCAATAACGAAAAATGAAAAATCCAACATCTATTGTAAGTGTCCGTAATTCAGGATCCGCATAACAAGTCGACGTGATCTGAGAATTAAGCAGATTTCTAAGCTTATCGTCCTGCTGTAATTCTGCACATATCTCATCATATAATGCCATGAAATTTCTAATATTATCTACATAAGCACCTTTCTTAAACCGATAGTCACTTTCAAGTTCCGATGAGACAGCTTTTACTTCACTGAATTTGTAGATATAATATTTGTCTGGATAGCGCAGCCACAAATATGCCATGATTGCATTTTCGTACTGATAGTGCTGCGCAGCTCCATTTGTATAGCGCTCCAATAATGTATTGGAATTGTTTTTAAAATTAGCAATTCTCTCACATAAATCTTTACTCTCGTCATATAGTTCCATATACATGGAACGTACCTCTTCTGGAGCAGCCTCTGCAAAACTGATAATCATTTTTGCTGGAAAGTTATTCGCAGACGCAAGCAAATTACCAACCTGATCCAGAGATTTCTTAAGCATCTGTGCAAAATCAGGTGAATTAATATCCCAATTCTCTTGAAAGCATTGCACAGCTTCCCATTTGTATTTTTCGTTAGGCCACTGTTGCTGCACAAAAACTTTTTTGTATTCTGCTAGTATTTGTTTTAATCGAAATTTGTTGAACATTGTTATTCTCCACCTTTGTAATGATTCTGCGAAACTTTTATAAATTTCTTTAAATCTTTTTGGATTTTATGTTCCAATCTTTTTTTCACGCACATTAATCTTCTGTATTTCTTCGTCATACTCTGTCTGATAAAATATTACACTGCTATAGCTACTTTTTTTGATAATATCAATAATCCTCTTTTTATCATATTCACTGGTTCTTATTCCAAAAATTATACCCTTTAATGCCTTTGGATTATATGATAAATTTCGCTCCACTGTTTTTTCACGCTTAACAAATGTATTATCAATAATTAAACGGTACTCTTCTTCATAAGCCCATTCTTTCATTTTATGACAGTTTTTTAATTTAAATATTTTCCAATATTGTTTATGCCATTCTTTTTTATTTTTATATGTTTCATAACAACAACTAATTTTATCCCCACTAGTCAACCACGACCGAATCTGTAAAAGATTTAATTGCCCTAAGGATTCAAAAAAATTTCTTTCACAAATTTCATCTCCATATTTAACTTTACTGATTGGCTTCTTACTCCATGAATAAATCGGCACAATCTCATCATTTTCCTCTGTCTCCCATTCTGAATTATCCATTATTTCAATTTTATTATCATTGTCAGTTTCGTATATAAGATATGCTCCCTTATGATTATCCGCATAATTTCCCCACATTACAGAATCATTATTTTTTGCAGAAAAACATGTAATATATGCACTTGGATAAATAAAATCAACTAGTTGAGAAGTATATGTATCAGGGAAATCAGCCACAATAAAAAGCCATTTACGCATCTGATTTTCTTTTTCTGAATCATTATTTATGGATGTTTGTGTTACATTCTCAGAATTTGACTTTAGCATATTGGAATTACTCAAATAAAAATTTTCCAAAGTGTCTTGCATATAGTTTTTCAAATAAATTCTCTGGAATATCTGTAGTCTTATCCTCAAATACATCTAAAATTCTCTGTCCATCTGATTCATCCATTGACCCATGCTCCATGTGACTTTGTATACATAAAACAAGCGCTTTTGTATTAAAATACCTTAATAAAAATGCAAGTTCATCTTTATATACTTTAAGATTATTATCTCCATAAAATGAGATCACTTTTTTGACTTCTTCATCAGCTATAAATTTTTTTGTTAACTGGCTCCATATTTTGTCTCGTGTTACATGGTGTTTAGAATATATATCCATTACTAATGTATTTTCCCGTAACATATCCAAATCAGCTTGTACAAGATATAACATAATTGCATTATCAACACTACAAACATAATTTTTTAGAAGGCCTTCCCAAGCTATTTTATCCCCTTGCCAATATATCTTTAAATACCCTTCAAGGGGATCATTTAATTCCTCACGTGTAGAAAAATGAAATGTTCCATTTTTCAATTCTAGAATAGCATTTTCTATAGATCTATAATGATATAATTTCATTTAATCTTCCTCCTGATTTCGGTAAAGTTATACATTAGAACCACGTTAGCACAGTAAAAATATTTGTCCTGATTGTACATAATTACATGAGTAAGCTCATATGTAATAACTTTCTCTTTAAACTTAGTACCCGTATAATCTTATCATTTACAAGAATCTCTTGATATTCTACTATTTCTAAATACCACATAAATTTAAATCAGTATAATACATTATTCTTCTGTAGAGAAACAATTTATATACCCATCTTCTGAAACAACAACTATAAATGTCTTTTTTCCTTCTTGTTTTTGTTTTTCAATATATCTGATTGCAGAATTATATCTTGCACCTCTTGATGAATCTGCTCTTTCTGGTTGTATTATTCCATCTAAAATAGTTCCTATTGAATAACAAGTCCCTTTCTCATTACAAATAAGTGCCCCATCTATAGATGAAATACCTTCAATCAATGTACCATTATCAATCTCTGTCGGTTTTATGCATATTCCAGATTCTTTCAGTCGTTTTGCTTCTTCTTCCGCATTCTCCGCAAAAACAATCATTGTCCCATGTTTCTGTGTGACAATATTTTTAATTATTTTTTCATATTTAGATGTATCATTAATATTTAAAGTTCTTTTCAATAATTCTATATTTTTATTACTTATACCAACTTCTTTATCTGGAATTCTAAAAATCATATTCTCAAAACGTAAAAATAATTCATCATTTTTATATAAGCTCCATTTAAAAAATCCTTCAAACCGAACTTGATAATATTGACAATTAACTTTTTCCTTCATTTTACCAATTGCATATATTTCCCCATCTTCATTCATAAGTAAAGATAAATCATCCTTTGCTATTTCTAGTAATTTCCTGATTTTTTTGTATGAACTTTCCTCAATTTTTATTGGCTCTTCAAAAGACATAAAAACATCATAGTTAACTAATAATTCAGAAAGTTTCTTTTGAGGATTATTATGTTGTAATTTATCAAAATATTTTTCTACCGTTCCATCTAATGCTAATATGCTTCCAACATTTGATGCACCCTCATACTTTAATGTAGATAAAACATTAAAAATGTCACCATATAAATATATAAAATAGTCACTTCCAAAGGCTGCTCTCCGAAACAATTCATTATAAGAAATCAAACTATTATCTATATTTTTATCTATATCATTAACTTTACCATATGACCATTCAATCCTAAGATTTTCTAAAACAGGATGTCTTTCTCCATGGAATAAAGTATCTGTTTCTAATCCTTTTTTATCAAAACATAAAACAATAAATTGGTATGTCGTATACCCAATCCCTGTCATACCACATGATGATAGCCTACACCAATATTCTTTTTGATTATCATTTTCATTCAAATAATCTGCAATTGCTGATGTAAGTTGATGTTCAAAATTCTGAGTATAATAATAAAAAAGATAATGTCCTTCATTTACAAACTTATTCATAGCGTTATTTACTAAATAAGGAACATTGTTATCCTTTGTTCCATAAACATATAATCTATATTCTGGCAGTATTCCTTTATTATCATCACATTCTTTATCAATCACTATTTTTATCGTATAAACTTCTTTTAAATTGTAACCAAAAACATTAGATTTTGAAATTTTCTTTAATTCATGTCCAATTATTCTCTGATATTCTTCTAAACGTTTTTTTGAATCTTCTTCATCTGGAATTCCAAAAATACTAGTATTAAGTAATTTATCATCTATTTTTATTTCTTGCATAATACTCTCCCTTAAATTTTAATATTACACTCTTTCTTTCAAAGTTGCTCCAACTAAAACTTTAAACTTAATTTTAATCATTTACTGTTTCAAACAATAATTTGTTTCCTTATATTATATTTTGTTTTAATAAAAACATCTAATAAAGCTTTTTGCTCTGCCGACAATTCAGCATGATCTCTAATCCATAAATGAATTGCTTTTCCTATTGCATAAGATAATTCTCTCTGTTGTGATTCACTTATATTATTTCTAGAAACATTCAGTACGAATTCTTGATTAAATATATTAATAACTGCCCCCCTTTAATATTACTCCATCAACAAGATATGGTATCTTAAGCTTTAATTCTCGTAGTAAAACATTCTTAACATAACATGTATCGGTTTTTGTCCAGCTAAATATATCTCCAAATGTATTATCATTATTATAAGGCAAAACAGCATTTGATTCCCCTATAACAACCCCTTTTTCTATAATTTTAGGTTCGACTGGCGTTAAAGGTCCATGATAAAATTGATTTCTAAAAGCTTCTAATGTATAATTTCCAATAATTTTTTCATCAGACTTGTCTATTATAAAATTGCTCTCTTCTCCTCCTTTTTCTAACGCTTCTTTGTCTCCCCATATATTTATATATTCATAATCTGTTATCTTATTAAGTGCTCCCTATAGTGGTTCAGTTGTCAAGACAAAAATCTAAGACTTTCATAATGAACTGATAGGTTGATAAGTTACTGTATCTGTAGAGACGTACGTAGGATGAACTAGTTTTCTTTACAGATAATTAAGCTACATATGACATCAGCATTGCAGGATAATAATATTCCGCTGGTGTGTGATAATCCAATGCAGAATGATATCTTTCAAAGTTATAGGTGTGAACATATCGTTTAATAGCTGCTCTGGCTTCTTTGATATTATTATATTATGTCAGGTAAGCTTCTTCATACTTAAAACCTCGAAACCATCGTTCGATCATGATATTATCAGCCCAACGACTTTTTCCATCCATGCTCTGACGGATACCATTTTCTTTTACAAAATCGATATATTGCTGGCTGGTAAACTGACATCCCTGATCTGAGTTCAAGATCTGAGGTTAGGCTATCTTAAATGCTTTATTTAATGCATTGAACACCATTCGGGTATCAAGAGTATCATCTACTTTCCATCCAACGATACAGCGGCTGTACCAGTCGATCACTGCAGTCAGATATAGAAATCCATGTTTGATCGGGATATATGTAATGTCAATGGACCATGCCTGATTTGGCTTATCGATGACAGCATTGCGGAGTAGATAAGGGCAGGCTTTTGCCTGTTGCATACGCTTAGACAGATTCATCTTAGGATAGATTGGATGAATGTCCATTTCATTCATATATCGTCTGGCTTTCCGACGAACGACTCTATATCCTCTGGCTTTTAATTGTGCAGACATCTGTCTTGCACCCCAGGTTGGATTATCCGTATGGAGATGATCAATGATCTCTTTACATGCCAGTTCATCATCAGATACTGGAGATCCTTTGTAATAAATACTTGTACGGTTGATATCAAGTAAACTGGCGCCAACAGAAGCAGGAAGTTCTTTAGTCGTCAAAAGGTTTCGGACTAAATTTACTCTCGTAGTCAGGTCCGCAAATTTCTTCAGATTTTTTTTTGAGCCAGTCCACCTGTATGGTTAACTGACCAACCTTTTTTGCATACTCAGCTTTTTCCTTGCGTTCTTCGACAAGCTTTTCCTTGAGGTTTTCCTCACGTTTGTCGTCAAACACAGCAGAAGCATTGTTCAAGAATTCTCTTTTCCAGTTACGGAGAAGATTTGGTTGAATATTGTTTTCTGTTGCTAAGGTATTGAGATCTTTTTCTCCTTTGAGTAGCTCGATCACAAGGTCTGATTTAAATTTTGCACTAAAATTTCTTCTTTTTCTGGACATGACACTGAATCCTTTCTTATGTATTGATTTAAGTATATCAGATTCATTAAGATCTGTCCGAAAAAGTGTCTTAATTTATGAGGCCATTATACCTTGATCTGGATCGTATTCTGCTGATTTATTGATTGGTTGTTCAAAAAGATTTATTTCTTCGTATGGTATATTGGCTTCATCTAGCTTTTCCTTTAATTTTTTGTTTTCATCTTGTAGATTGCGGACTAGTTTTCGTAAAGTATCTGTGTTAAAAGCTTCTATATTCATTTTGTATTTCACCTTTAATGTTTAACCTGATTACAATCCATAGTGCATAATCCATTATATATGCCATTCCAATTCCGTATTTCTTCTTGTGCTTTATCACATAATCTATATTTTAAAGGTTTAAAGGAAAAAACTTGTTTTATCCTCTTTTTTACCCCAAAATTCCTTGTCCAGCCACTTTTCTTGTCGGCTTTTAAATATAATAACCGAATCCAATTCTGTATCAATATAAGGTTTCATTTCCTGTTGCAATTGTGCTAATTGTGGTTTACTTATCTCTCCCTCAAATACAGAATTTTGTATATGTGACAGATATTTTTTACTTATCTTGAATACCTTTGACCATCGTTTTGCACCATTTTTCTCTTGACTAATATCATAAACTAAAACTACATACATATTTACCACCACATTTTAAATCCTTCATATTCTTTCTCTTCAATTAGATGTTTTATTAATTTATATGCTTCTAATCTAATCAAATATTGGTAAGATACTTTTCTATGCAAATCTTTATGCATAATTGTTGCCTGTAATTTCTTTTCAAGTTCATTTACAATTAACTGAGATGCTTCTTTCTTTAAATGGAGGAAATTTAACTCCCTTGTAAAACTATTTTCTGTAATCTGATTTTTATTTAATAATGAAAATATCAAACGATCTCCAATTAATGGTTTAAAGATTTCCGATAAATCTAAGCATAATGAATATCGTCTGCTCTCTGGTTCATGTAAATAACTGATCGTTGGATTTAATTGAGTATGGTATATTTCTGTAAGTGTTTTTGAATAAATCAGAGAATTCACAAAAGAAATTAGTGAATTAATCATATTATCTGGTGGATGCATCACTCGTTTTTCAAATTCAATCTCTTGGTTTATAATAACACTCCATGCTTCGTAGTATTTTTTACGAATATTCCCTTCTATTCCCATTAATTGATCAATTTCTTGTGCATTGGGTATTTTCTTTTTTAACCCTTCAATATATCTCATATGTTCCGTTACATCTTTTCCTCGGCTATTATAATATCTTAAATTTCGATAAATATTTTCTGCTGCCGCTTCAATAAATTTTCTCGCAATAACGATTCTTTTTTCTTTATCTATGTAATGTTCCACTTGTTTTACTAATAATTCTCCAGATAATAAACTTTCTCTTGGATAATAACTTCCTGTATAAAAATGATAATAATTAAAAAAATGCATCGGTATTCCATATTGTGATATAAAGTTTATGAACTTCGTATTAAATGATAATTCAGACATTACATAAATATCCGAAATTCTTTCAATTGGAACGTCTCTTTTTTCATCGTCATAAGTTGTAAATCGTAATGTATTATCTTTTCTTTTCAAATCTCCGCAATTGTATATATATAGACTTTTTTTCATATGCATTCTCCCCTTAAATAAAACAAATGTCATAATATGCACACTTTTTACATATCTTTTTTGAATCATCCAATTCCGGTATTACCTGTTTTCGAATTTGAATAATATGATCTATAATATTTTTCATCTGTTTCTCATCTTCTTCTGATAAACTGACTTCAATATTTTTCTTTAACAGTGGATAGTCTATTTGTGCTTTTGAAATATCAACTCCCTTTTTCTTCAAATAATACAAATAATATTTTACCTGCCATATTCCGGCTTCTTCTATGGACTTGCTTTTTTTTACTTCATGAATTTCTTTAAAATCTTTTATAAAATCAATGTTTATTGTATCGTCAATGTTAATATGTTTCTGATTTCTCCTATAACTAGTTTCATCTAATAATTTTCCTAATTGAACGTTCTCATTTTGAGATACATTTTCCATTTGTAGGTCATGACAAAAATACCATAATTTCCGTTTACATACAAAATAATAATAAATCATAACCCCTGTAATTCGTTCTTCCATAGACACCTCTTTTAAAACATCATCGCATCTTCTCCTACATTTTCATAATTTAATGGATAGAATCCCTTAATATCATATTGACAGTTCATAATGTCGATATGTTCATATTTGCTAATATTAACAGTTCCATATGTTTGATATACTTTTTTATAATATTTGTGGTATTCATAATACGGAATTTGTACAATAAAATCTCTTAACCTCTCCTGGATTTCTATTCTTTCTCTAAATAGATTCTCTCTTTCTTTCTGTTCAATATTAGAATCTTTCAACTTTTTAGATATTAATGTTTGTCTCTCTTCTAATAATACAATTTCATCTTTATTTTGATCATATACTATCTTAGGTACAATTGATTTTGTAAAAATATTTCTCATTTTTATTTCATCTTTCTCAAAATCACCAATATCTAACTCTGAAATCCAATCAAACGTATCTTTGAATTGACGCATATAATCACTTGATCGTATATCATCATATGTAAAATAGTCATTAATAAGTTTTGTTTTTTGACTTTCTTCAAGAATTCCATCTACTGTCTTCAATGCTTTTTTAGATTGTTCATAAAATACAGAATCTAAAAATCCTTTCTGCCCTTGCTTGATATCACTTCCATCACAATAAACAAAACAATTGTATCCTTCTAACTGCTTTACTCCTTTTCGATTGCATCTTCCCATCCTTTGAAATAATCCATTTAAATCAGTTAGTTCTGTAAATAAATAGTCAAAATCAATATCCAGGCTGACTTCCACAATAGATGTTGCAATCCAGATACCATTCTGTATATCTATTTCATTTCGTTCGTTGTATGTCTTTCCAAACTCTTTAATTTCATTTTCTAAATTTTTTCGATCTTCTCGATCAAATCTGCTATGTAATACATGTGAATTTAATGTCCCATCTTTTTCTTTGATTTGATCATACATCTTCTGAGCTTTCTTTATCGTATTGCAAACAACTAATATTTTATTTCCTTTACCTTCTTTTATATTTTGGTTATAGCATTGAATAATATCATCCTCACAAATCGATTCATCCATCACTTTTACAGAATGTCTTTTTAAATCATTCGTAAAATCTTGTTCTTTAAATTCTATATTTCCTATACTTTTATCTTTCAATAATTTTTTGATAAATGGTGGTAAAGTAGCTGTGACAATTGCTATTTTCCCGCCTAATTCATGAATACGTCTCAGCCCGTAAATTAGATATGCCAACATTTCTGCATCGTACATTTGAATTTCATCAATAACAATTTTTGAATAAGCTAATGTGGCTAGCTTCATCTCATATCCTTTGTATTTGAAAACAAAATCAAATAGCTGATCCAAAGTTGATATATTCAATGGTAACGATAATGCCTGTCCTCTGTTTCTATAATCCAAAATATCCATTTCTTGTCCTGCATGACTTTCATAATAAGACAAACTTTCTGAATGTAATAATCCTAATCGTTCTTCTAATTTTTCATCTTTTAAAATTTGATTCTTGATTCTATCATAGATTGCATTTATAGCAGTTCGTATTGGAAGTATGAAAAAGCCTTTATTGTCACCAATCCATAATAAGCCGGCTTCTGTTTTTCCCATCCCTGTTGGTGCTAATGCAATAATATTCTCTTCCCGATTCTCTATGCAAAACTCCTGTAGTTCATTCCAACAACTATCTTTTTTCTTTTTCTGCCATTCATTCATCATTTGTGTTAATCCAGCTTCTAAAAAATCATTTGGATATTCTATTTCATAATTTCCACTGGCACTATAATCACATCGATGTAGTAATCCTTTTACTATAATTGTCTCTTGCATTTCTAAATAACAATCAAGCTCTAGTAAATCTCTTTCATCAGGATTACAATTATATTCCGGAATTAACAATGAATTAATTTGTGAACTATGTTCACCTATAACCGAGGCTTCGTCACAATAATCATGATGAAATAAAATACAACATGCTACGATAAAATAATCATCTGTGTCCTCTTCAAATTCATTCTTATCTAGATAATATACAGATAAAATATTATGCGCTATTTCTTTTGTTTCATCAAAATGCAATTTAGGATTTAGAACTCGTTTTAAAAATTCCTTATTTGCTTTTCCCACATCATGCCATTCGCATGCTTTTATCAGTAAATTGTATATATGAATATCTTTAATATATCCTAATTTTCTTAAAATATTAGCTCGATATAATAAATCCTCAACGTGCTCACCTATTGTTTTATCTGGTTTTGCTAAATAATCATATAAATTTTTTACCATAATTCTTCCTTCTCTAAACTTCCTATAAATTCCACTATGGTTCTATTATTATATTTCTACTTTTGTAAAAAATTAACTATATATTGTTCATCTCCCGCATTATCAATCCAAACATTTTTACTTTTCTTGTCTACTCTATGATTAGATACATATACCACAGGAACTTTCTTATCTTGAAGAAAAATTCGTTTTCCCTTTTCTATTTTATACTCAGTTCCAAAATAGTATTTTGTTCCTTGTTTTCCTCTACTTTTGAAAAAAAAGATATTTCCCGCTTTCCGATTATTAAGGATTGGCTTTGTATCTTGATAATTAACATATGCCGAATAAGAACTTATAATCTTTTCCTCTGGTTCAACCAAATCAACCAATTTTATTTCTTCAACATCAACGAAATCTTCACTTCGTCCTAAGCTTTTTAAATCATAAATATTTTCCATAATATCTTGTAATACACTTTCTTCCGCCTGAATATGCAGGATTAATGTAATATTGTTCAATATTTCATAAGTTTTTACAGATTTCGTTAAAGATCTAAATTTTGCAATTGGTTTTTTATAATGCGTTTCTTCATATTCCTTTATTTTGTTTTTCCAATCTTTTTCTTCTTGTTTTAATTCCTTTTCTTTTTCAACAAGATCTGTATATTCTATTGATTTTTTATCTAAGGTCTTTTTTTGTTTCGTTAATTGTTGTTTTTTTGTTTTATACATAGCAACTTTATCAGTATATTCTTCTGATTTTTTCCATAATGCTATTTTATTTCCCATTTCTTTTAAGTTTCTGTATTCATCTAAAAGTCCCTGATTATATACTTGTATTGTAATCCCCTTTAAGAAACTATTACCTTGAGATTTTTTTGCTTCAGCCACTTTATCATACGCAGTTGATAACAAGTTTTCATTTTTCATTTTAACTAACAATCCACGATCATCCATTGTTGAATTCAAAAAACAATGATGTGTATAAATCTTATTTTGCATGGACTGGTAATTTCCTTGAATACTGACTAGCATCTTATGGTACTCTGTATAACCACAAATGCTATGTAATGCACCTGTTACCGTTGAAATAGGAGGTAATGGATAAGTCATTTTATTATCGATTGTCTCCTCTTTTCGATAATTTGCGCTTGTCTGATGCAATTTAATCCGTAATGCCTTCATAATTACACCTACCTTAACCTATTTTAACCTAAGTAATATTCTTTAACTCCTTGACGAAGTTTATCAAACATTTCTGTGATTGTTAATGGATGCAATTCTTCTTCAATCTCTTCTTCGTTTTCTAAAAGATTTCCCTGAAGAAGTCCTGCATAAAATCCCCTATCAATCTTATTTTTTAAATCACTTGATATTATTAATTTTGCTTCTTCTACATTGACCACATTTTCAAAATAATGTGTTTTTCTAGGAGAGAGACCTCCTACTGCAAAAATTGGCTCCGCGTTATCCAAATTTCCTTTTACTACTAAAGACAAGTTTTCAATTGCATCTAATAAACAAATAACTCTATCCGCTTTTTCTTTTGCATCTGCTTCACCTTCAAAGTTTTCATCTTTTCCTATCATTTCTAGATCTATGGTAATGCTATATATTTTTAATGATTTATCATATTCATACTGATATGGCATCAATCCAATATTATTCTTTCCTGGTTCTTGAACAGATAACCCTTTGCTTTTTGCATAATTTGTTGACATATATAAATTATTATGGAATCTGGGTTCACTGATAAAATGTTCTGTTGAAATTGCATCTGTTACATAGAAAGAACTTCTGCGAACATAAGTTGTTGCCTGTGTGTTCATATAGCCACCTTCCAAGGCTCTACAGTTAATGGCATTCAGATCTTCATTTACTTTCTTTTGCGTAGCACCATCTACTTCTGTTTCCAAATCATCATACCATCCACTCTGTATCATGATTGCATTTTTTAAACTTTCTCTACTTCTCATAGAATATATTCTTCTGTTTTTAAACACTTTTTGCACACTTGCAACATTTCCTAATCCTTCAGAATAATTAGATGTCATATTTGCTACTACTGTTAATGTTAATGCTTTCTTATTCATTATCTTTACCCTCCTGATTATTATTTTTATATCGATTTAAACTATTTACAAATGTGTATGCAATTTCTTTATTTCCTTCAAAATCTTCAAATAAATCATAAGCAAATCCACATGGTACTTCGGCATAATTAGATAAATTAATCAGTATTTTTTGGAATTGATCATAATCATCTAAAATTATTGCATTAATTAATTTCGTGCAATAAGATTTTAATTTGGTATCGGATACTCTAGGTTTATTTCCATCTTTTTTATCAACAATCTGTTTCGCACATGCAAACGCAGCTTTCATTGTATTTTTCATCTTTTCGTCTCCTTTCTTAATTTCCACATTTACTTTCAATAATTTGCTAATTGCATATGAATTTCCTCCCTCTCTAGAGTCTTTCAATAATTTATTAATTAAATTATCTAATAAAGTAAAATTAACGACTGCGTCAAAAACTTCATTTAATATATTAATCCAATAATCATCACTTATTTTTATACTGAAGCAAAAAGCTTTGTAATATGATTTCATATTTTTCAAAATTTCTAAGCTTTCTTTTCTTAAATATAATGTTTCAAAATATGCACGTTCTGGTTTTTTCACAATAATCTCTATATCACTTTGAAGAAAATCTTTTGCTTCGATTAAGCAATCTATAAAAATTCTTTTAGTATTGACTCTCTCATTCTTTTGTTTTGCCTCTTCCATTTGTGATTTTACAGTGCGAGTCCATTGATTATTCGTTTTTTGTAATCGATTTAAATCAACATTGTCATTTATAAAAAACTTTTCTCGACATCCACTAAACGCAAATGGGATAAAATCAAATTCTGGAATATCATTTCCTAGATAATTTGATTTATCAAATGCATATGAAATCGATTTCCCCTTTTTAGGCATATCAATATAATACCCATTTAACCTGCAACATTCTTGTTTATCTTTAAATAATTGATTTGGATTGCAATAGTTTTTATACAGATTATTTTTATTTCGAAAAGTTTCACAAATTATTTCTTCACGATTTTGGTCAATAATATTTTGTATTTCATCTTGATTGTGTCCATCAAATTTAATTTTCTTAAATTTATTTTTCAAAATTGTATTGGCCTTCATTTTTTCATTAACAATATTTATTTGATCTTCTGTAGGATTCTTTTCTTTTAATTTATTTTCTATTTCAATATGATGCATATCATCTTTGAAATAATATTCTGCAAATTTTAAGAACTCTGATTTATTTAAATATTTTCTGTTGTATTCAAGAGTATCTTCTGTTATTATTAACTCTGGTTCTTCTGTTCCAAGCCATTCTAGATATTTTTGCAACCCAACGATAGCTGCAGAATATCTCCAATCAAATGGCTCTAAACAAACCATTTCATCTTTCATTCATCTTCCCCCTGTCTTATCACATTGAGACATCCAAAGCCTGTTGCGTGATGACTTCCAGCGCCGCTTTGATATAAATATTGTAATGCATTCATATCCCCTGATATTTTTAAAACACCTACTGTTAAATCTATAAAAATACCATAATGTTTCACCACTATTTTTTTGCAATCTACTGGTTCGACTTTAATATCTTCATATTGTTTTTTATAAAATCCTGCCATTTGAAGCTGATTTTTTATAATCATCTCTGCCTTTTCAGGAAATTCTTTATCTTCACATGTAATAAATATATCTCTATTTGTTTCTCTATTATGTTCACGTACACATAGGCCATTTCCTAACATTGTCTGAAAATACACAACAGGCTCAGTAATCAATACTTCTTTTTTTTGTATTATTTTTCTTAATATCATATGGTTGCCATTTGCTAAAGGAAATTCCATATGTTGAATTGATAAAAATGCTGTCTGAAAAATCAATCCTGTTCGATTCCTATCACTGCATGAAAATATAATTTTCATTTCATTCTTATCAAAATAAATCTTTTCTTTTGTGAATCGTGGCTTACTAAAAACTGTTGAAAAACAATAATCTTTAACTATATTGTCCCGATCTTTATAAAACTTTTCGAAAAATCTTCCTCCTTCACAATGTTCTAATGCAAATTTTAGATAAGATATTATAATTCTACGATAATCAATATCTAGTTCTGGTTTCAATAATTCCATTTGTAATTCTAAACGCATAGGTGTTATTTCTCCTTTCTACTTTTAGAATACTGCTGTACTTATTTTTTGTCAATCCTTATATTAACGGTTACAATTTTTGTTGCTTTTTATAAACCCATCTATTATAATATCAATATAATTTTTCATATTGAAATTTAAATTATATTAACGGAATTTAATATCAATCGTCCATATTGGAAATCTTTTTATGATGATTTAAATTTCAATATGTTTTTATTAATTCGAGACAAAAAATTATTCCAATACTGATCGTGTTATTCTTTAAATTCCATTATGTTTCTATTAATTCCGATCGTGATTCGTCCATCTTCCGCCCAGTCTTTCCACTTTAAATTCCATTATGTTTCTATTAATTCAGATGCCATTAAATCTCGCAATTACATCTCTTCTGGCTTTAAATTCCATTATGTTTCTATTAATTCATGCTGCCAGCTCTGGCATATTATCAGAACAGTACACCTTTAAATTCCATTATGTTTCTATTAATTCTCCTAAAGGATATTTTTACAAAGTAACAAGTGGAAACTTTAAATTCCATTATGTTTCTATTAATTCTTTACGGTCACTCTGTAAAAGGTTCTGCATATCCGCTTTAAATTCCATTATGTTTCTATTAATTCATCATCTAGTCGTGTATAAGTGCTGCTCATTGTAAGCTTTAAATTCCATTATGTTTCTATTAATTCTATTCAGCACTTTTGTCAAAAAGGCTATCATTTTTTCCTTTAAATTCCATTATGTTTCTATTAATTCCTCTTAGCATTTTTTCGGATACAAATAATTGTGCAACCTTTAAATTCCATTATGTTTCTATTAATTCAGCTTAGGATCAGCGATCTGCCGTGTTTTATCCCACTTTAAATTCCATTATGTTTCTATTAATTCCAGAAGGACACTTAAACTGCTTTAATGGGAAAGCACACTTTAAATTCCATTATGTTTCTATTAATTCGAAATACTTACAGAAAGGCATAAAGGTAGTTATCTCCTTTAAATTCCATTATGTTTCTATTAATTCATATCAGTATGACCGTATAAAACCTGTGCTGTCGTGCTTTAAATTCCATTATGTTTCTATTAATTCGAAGTACAGATTTTCTTCGAGATCACAACAGATAACTTTAAATTCCATTATGTTTCTATTAATTCCCGTCCCAAAACCAACTGCTTATTTACTCCACGAAATACCTTTATTCTGTCGACCTCTTCAAAATATATCATTTCTTTCTCACTCTTCATCATATGTTTTAGTAACACCTCCTATTTTAGCCATTTTTTACTTCTGTCGATTCCCTGCGTTTTTTACACTATCACAGGTCGACAGAAATCATTATATTTTTATCATATCAAGTTTTTTATTAGCTTGACACTTCCTATTATGAATCCAATCAATCAAATATGCAACCCTAATATACAAATCCATATATAAACATAAAATTCTCTCTGAACAATATTCCTAAATTACCCAAGAATATCATCCAGAGAGAACCCAAACCCTCTATTCCATATACACTTCTACTCCTCCGTCTTAATCGAACTAATCACCACATCCCCCAACTGACATCCCACTTTCCGAACAACAATATCCTCAATCTGACTCCTCTCAACCTTAGACAGATCCTTCTTATTCACCAACACATCCACCTTCCCATTCGTAATCGTAACAATACTATTCAAAAATCCCTTAGCCCCCAGCAGATTCTCCGCTGCAGTCTCCATCTCCATCTGCTCTGACAACATTGCCAGTTTATCCACTGCATCCTGCTTCACGCTATCTTTCACCGTTTGATCCTTAATAATCTCCTCCAGTGTATCCTTCGCCTTACTATGCACCTGCTCCCTCTCTAATTTCGCTTTCGCCACATAATTACTAACCTGAGCATTTGTAAGCACCGCTTCTCCAACATCGGTCACATCATCGGTTACTGCTGCCGCACTTTCTTTTGCCACATTCTTTGAAACTGTCTTCGTCTTACTATTCTTCGTCCCAGCCGGATCGTATTTCTGACTATAATTTACATACCCTGCAACAGCGATCACAACCGCTAAGGTCATGATGATCATCTGATTTTTCTGAAATACTTTTTTCATTGTTAGGAATCCTCCATTTTTAAGACTTTCACTTTATAAGATGAAATATGAAATAACACAGAAACTGCTTCAACGATCTGATTCTTGATAATATCATTCCCACCACCCTGGGCGATAACGACCACTCCTTCAACGACTGGTTCTACTTCTTTGATCACATATGGGACTTTCTTTCCATCTTCTTCGACTAAGACGGTCTGTTCCTCTTCTTTGACTGTTTTTTCTTTTTCACTGCTGCTTTGTTCGTAGGGACTGTCTTTATTTACGACAGCTTCTTTGGATGAATTAACGGTGATCATCACTTTTACTTTTCCGACTCCTTCTACATGTTTTAATGCATTGACCAATCGCCTCTCCTGCTTTTTCACATAGAGATCAGTAGAATCTTCTTTTGCTGTGGTTTCAGTGCTTTGTGCGTTCTTCTTTGTCTTCCCGGATGGGATGCTTACGATGATCAGGCTGATGCCAAGAAGTAAGATCAGGCAAAGTTTTGGAATGCCGATATTTTCGATCAGATGTTGTAGTTTTTCCCTCTCTATCATATTTCTTCTACTCACTTATATTTATATTAGATTCCTTCATATTATAGAAGTTTGAAATTGCGGTTTTTAGTTTCTTTGTATGACGAAGCTTGTCTGTTTTGATATCAATCTTCTCGATGGTTCCTTTTTCATTTACCTTTGAGTCAACGTCTAATACTTTGAGATCGTATTGTGAAAATAATGTTGTGATCTGTTCTTTGATCTGATTTTGTTTTTCCTCTTTTGCACCATCTAAAAATGCAGGGTTATTTTCTCCTTTGACTGCGGTGGAGATTGCCTGTGTCACGATATCTTCATTGGATAAATAATAGGATATTGGCTGCATCATCAGGGAGATGAGCATAAATCCTGTCATTAACCGAAGGTATGGACGGTAGATGCTTTTGTCGCAGAGCTGATCGATCAGTGTTGTTAAGATCAGAAAAAATATGATCATTTTCAGATAATCCATAATCCTTACCCCGCATAATAATTAACGTTGGTTGAGAATGCGATCAATGCCACGGACAGGATAAATAATAGTGCCATCGTAAAGATCATCGAAAGCATTAATTTCCCACTTTGAATGACTGCATCCATCGCTCCGGTGATCCTTTTGTCGGATATGGGCTGGATCATGATCCCTGCCAGTAGATAGGTAAGAACAACTGCTGTGATTTCTATGACTGGTGGGACGATGATCACGATCAGTACAAGGATTCCAACGGCTCCGATGCTGTTTTTGATCACAACTGCCGAACCGATGACCATGGTCATGGCTGAATTTAAACCACTTCCGATTCCTGGAATGGCACTCATTCCTTTTTGGAGAACTGTATTTTTCATGGAATCAACGGCTGGAAGGATCATCGACTGGATCAGCTGGACTCCTAACAGGACACTTAGGAATCCTTTGAGCAGAAACTTGATCACACCTTCGAGCGTTTTGCATAGTCTTGAAAAATGTTCTTCTTTTGATATATGGTTGATGATCTTTAAGACAAATAAGATCTTGATCATCGGAAGTAATACAACATTTGTAAGGGTTGTCATTGCATAGATTAGCAGAAGATAAAATTCATAAACTGTCGTTGATGTCGTGATCCCGGAAGTTGAGACAACAGCCAGTGAATATGCCATGATCATTCCTTTCATATAATCTGCCATTAATGTAACGAGCTGCGTCACTGTTTTGTTTAAATAAAAAAAGGAATGTACCATGACACCGCATAGGATCACATAAGTAATATAAAATGCACTATTGGCTGTGCTTTGCTGAAAAAAGGAATCGGACAGATTTTTAAAGATGGCTGCGGTAAATGCGATCAGAAGGATTTCTCTGATCAAGTCTTTTTGGATCAACATACGGTTTAAAAAGACCTCTTTCATTTTGGCTTTGATCGTATGCAGAACACCTTTTACATTTCCGTGGATCAGCTGTTTTACTAATTGTGTATAAGATAGATTGATCTCTTTGTCTTTTAAGGTGTTTTCCACATTGGTAAACATATCTTCGTTAAGTTTTGTTTCTTTGGCTGAAATATCATTTGTTCTTGTAAGGATCAGTAAAAATAGCAAGGTTAGCAGGAATATTCTTTGTTTCATGTGCCATTTCCTAATAGTTTCTGGATCGTTCCAAGCAGCGATTCAAAGACTGGAAGTCCAACGATCAGGATCGCTAATTTTCCTGCAAACTCGATCTGCTTTGCAATCGATGCCTGTCCTGCGTCTTTGCAGATATTGGATGCAAACTCGCAGATGAAAGAGATACCAATCAGTTTTAAAAGGATCTGGAAGTAGCTTGGTGGGATTTTTGAATAGGACCGGATCATCTCAAACACGGTTAGTATTTCCTCCATTTGTTTTAGTCCATACATTGCCAGAAGAATGCTTGAGATCACTGCGATCACGACTGCGATCTCTGGACGGATCGTTTTGATCTTCATGGCGATCAGACTTGCAACGATTCCAAAGACTGCGACTTTTATCATCTTAGTATCCGCCTCCAATCTCTAGGATATCGTAAAAAGTGTCTGGACGCTTTCAAACAGATCATAGATATACGGAATCACCCAACCAAGGACAAGGATCAGTCCGGCAAGTGTGATCAAAAATGCCTGTTCGTCTCTTCCGGAATGTTTTAAGACCTGCACAAGGATCGTTACAAGAATTCCAACGGCTGCGATGCGAAAAATGATATTGACACTCATAACCCCTCCTTGTCATAAAAATGTCTGGTAGTTGCTTTATAGTAAGATGATCACGATCAGAACGCTTAGTGATATACCGAGGCTTCGGTACATCTTGCAATTCTTTACTACTTGATCTTTCATAAGGAAGATCTGGTCATCGAGTTGTTCAATCGTCAGCAGGATCGTTTTCTCCTGCATCTGTTGGTCAAGATAGCCGATCGTTTCTCCCATGTTTTTTAAGATTTCATAAAACTTTGGTTCATAGATCACTTGTTTTAATTTCTGCTCCGCGGTCTGCTGCCATATTTTAGCGAAAGATTCTTCACTGTGTGTCTCTAACTGCTTTGCCACCTTTTTTAGAAATGGCTGATATTCCTTCTCTGTCTTTGTCGATATTTTTAAAACAGCTTCTGGAAGTGGGGTGAATCCATAGCGGATCTCTCCTTGCAGAAGGTATAACATTCGTTTGATCGCAATTCCCTGTTCCAGACGTTTTTGTTCTTTTGCGGCTTTGTGAAATCCAAATCCGATCCCTGCGAAGATCACGATCAATGATCCTAATATCTTGATCAATTTAGGATCACCCCGTTTTCATCCATGATCTGTGCGATATAGCCAGGCTGGTTTCGCTGTTCTAAGATCACGTAGCGCTGAAACATCTTTTTGTTGATGATCTCCCGCATATAGGGATTCTTGGATAACGATTCTTTGTTCTTTCCATGGGCCGTTGCAAGAATGCTGCAGCCACGATAGGCACAGAAAAATAAGGCTTCCACATCTTCTTTGCTTCCGATCTCGTCCACAGCGATCACATCGGGGGCCATGGATCGGATCAGCATATTCATGCCCTGTCCTTTTTCACATGCATCCATGACATCTGTCTGAATCCCGAGATCATTTTGGGCAACGCCTTGGTAGCATGCTCCGATCTCACTTCGTTCATCGACAACTCCGACGGTCTGTCCTTCATCAGAGATTTTTCGGATCATATCCCGAAGCAGAGTTGTTTTTCCACAGCCGGGTGGTGATATAATCAGCGTTGGAATGAATTTTCCCATTCTGGTGCAGCGTGAATATAAGATGTCCGCACATCCTTTCACTTCATGTGCGACTCGGATATTTAATCCGGAAATATGTCGGATTGTTTTGACTTTGTCATGATCCATGACAACGGTTCCGCAGATACCAACTCGGTGTCCGCCTCGAATCGTTAAAAATCCTTGTTTTAACTGTTCGATATAAGCATACATCGAATAGCTGCTGATATATTCCATGGCTTGTCTGATCTCTTGTGAGGTTACGATATGTAATTGTTCTTTTCTTGTTGTGATCTTTCCCTGTTCGGATAGATAGCAGGTTTTTGCGTTGTATTTTAAAATGACTGGCTTTTGAATACGCAGGCGGATTTCCTGAAGTTCGTCCCAGTTGATGCCTGCCTGCTTTATGATCGTTCTGATATGTAATGGAAGGATTCCTAAGATTTCTTCCTCTTTCATAAATTTAAAAACACCTCCCCATTTTGGTATAATCCAAATATATGTGATGGAAGGTGTTTTTATGAATGTTATTTTATTTTTTCTTCTGATAATATGGTGCGATCTGATCAAAGGATTGTCTGAGCTGATACTGGAAGTTATTTTGCTTGACAATATTTGTCTTCTGGGTGACAAACTTGTCTAACTTCTGCATATACTCTTCTTCTGTGACACTTCCTTCTGCCACATAAGTAAGACCTTTTTCCCAGCTTGCGGTTAAGGTTGGGTTTAAGAGTGATCCAATGGATGCACTGACAACATTGACGATCATCTCTCCGGTTAAAGTCGGTGTTACGATCTGTGTCTTTTTATTTAATGCAATGTATTTATTGGACACTAATTTCTTTACGATCTCTGCTCTTGTCGCACTTGTTCCGATCCCGCTTCCTTTGATCTGTTCTCTTAAATCTTCATCTTCGATCAGCTGTCCCGCATTTTCCATCGCAAGAATCAGGGAACCTGAATTGTATCGTTTTGGTGCGGATGTTGTTCCATCTTTAATCGTATAGTCTTTCACTGGAAGAGGCATACCTTTCTTCAAAGATGAGATCGCATGAATCTGTTCTTCTGTTAATTGGGCTTCTTTCTTCTGTCCGCCCATTCCTGTGACTTTTAAATATCCTGGGTCTTTTAACATCTTAAAGTTTGCAAAGAATGCTTCGCCTTTGGTCTGTGTCTCTAATTTGATCTTTAAGTACACAGCTGGCGGCATAAAGATGCTTAGGAATCTTCTGGCGATCACATCGTAGACTTTCTGTCCCATCTCTGAGATCCTTGATAAACTGCCTACTGCCTGTCCAGTTGGAATGATCGCATAGTGGTCGGTGATCTTCTTGTCATCTACGTATTTCGACTTGATGATTCCCTGATACTTCTTGCCCTGCATGATCTCATTTGCAAATCCTGATAATGGAGTGTAGTTGTTTAATCCCCCGATATTTTTATAAATCTCTTTGGCGACCGCACTGGATAAGACTCTGGCATCGGTTCTTGGATATGTAACCAGTTTCTTTTCATATAGGTCCTGGACCACTTTTAATGTCTCATCTGGACTTAGCTTGAATCGTTTGGAACATTCATTCTGAAGTTCTGCCAGATTATATAATAACGGCGGATTCTTCTTTTCCTGTCGTTTGGATGAGGATACTACGATCGTCTCATTGTTGCTTCCATCTTCTAAATATTTGATGAATTCCTGCGCATCTTTCTTGTCTAGGAATCCGTTATCTTTATATAATTTCTTGGACTCAAAGTACTTTGATCCTTTCACTGCTTTCCATTCGGCTTCCACTTCAAATCCCTGGCAGTCAAAGTGTCCTAAGATTCTGTAAAACGGTGTTGGCACAAAGGTACGGATCTCTCGTTCTCTCTTGACGATCATTCCGAGAACGCAAGTCATCACTCGTCCGACTGCTACCACTAAGCTTCGTTTCTGATTTAAATAGTTACCGAGTGTCCAGCCATATTTAAGTGTCAGGACTCTGGAGAAGTTGATTCCCATCAGATAGTCTTCTTTGGCTCGCAGGTATGCAGCGGCGGCTAGGTTGTCATATTCACTTAAGTCTTTCGCTTCTTTTACCCCGCGGATCACTTCTTCTTTTGTCTGGGAATCAATCCAGACACGTTTTTTCTTCTTGTCTTTGCTGACATTGGCCTGCTGGTCTACCAGACGGTAGATGTATTCTCCCTCTCGTCCGGAGTCAGTGCAGACGTAGATCGTATCAATGTCTTCTCGATTAAGGAGTGAAGATACGATATCAAACTGTTTTTGTACTCCTGGGATCGTTTCATATTTAAATGTATCTGGAATAAATGGAATGGTTTCTAAGTCCCATTTCTTCAGTGCAGGGTCATACTGGTCTGGATAAGACATGGTAACTAAATGTCCGACGCACCATGTGATGACTGCCTTGTCTCCTTCCATGTATCCGTCTCTGTTTTTTGCATTTATATTCAGTGCCGCTGCAAATTCTCTTGCGACACTTGGTTTCTCTGTGATAAATAGTGCTTTCAAAAAATTACCTCTTTCTAAAAGTTTTACGATATATTATAACATAACCATTGAAAACATGATATAATTAAATCTAGTTCTTGTGGAATTCATATTTGTAGAATCATGATTCCACATAAAATTTATACTGAAAGGATGATGAGTATGTTTTTAAATGAAGCAACCAAACTTCGTGCACAAACAATTATCAAGGGACTTGAAAAAAGAAATATGCATGGTGTTTTCTGTGCAACCAAGGAAGACGCCCTAAAACAGGCTCTTAGTTATATCAAAGAGGGTTCTTCTGTTTCTTGGGGTGGTTCTATGAGTGTTTCTGAGATTGGACTGATGGATGCCTTAAAGGAAGGAAACTATCATCTGATCGATCGTTCTGTTGCAAAGAATTTTGATGAGCAGCGTGAGATCTTTTCTAAGGCTGTCTTATCTGATTATTTCCTGATGAGCTCTAATGCGATCACCTTAGATGGAGAACTGATCAATATCGATGGAACTGGTAACCGTGTTGCGTGCTTAAGTTATGGTCCTAAACATGTGATCATGATCGTTGGTATGAACAAAGTTGTCAATGATGTGGAAGATGGTATTAAGAGAGTTCGTAATTTTGCCAGCCCTCCAAACACTCTTCGTCTCGGACTGAAAACTCCTTGTTCTATGACTGGACGTTGTGGAGACTGTTATGGTGATACCTGCATCTGCAGTCAGATCGTTGTGACAAGACGTCAGAGTGCAATGATGAAAGATCGTGTGAAAGTGATTCTTGTTGGTGAATCTCTAGGTTATTAAGGCACTCGCTCTTTCTATCAAATATCACAGAACACAGACATTTTATCAGGCATTTTCACTGGATATTTTATCGCCATTCCAGTGAAAATGCCTTTTCTATTCTTGAATTTTTATAACAATCATAGTAAAATCAAACTATATTATGACACAATTCGACATTTTTTATAACAATATTGATATTATGAGGTTTTTCTATGAATTATGATATTTGCCATTCATCTATCACTTATTTTCCACTGCTTCCGCTTTCTAAAACCGTTTCATTTGAACGCAAGGTATTGGATATCCGACAGATGCCTGCTCAGGTTTTATTTCCTCATTGGGATGATGAATTTGAGTTTATATATGTTCTCTCTGGCATGATGGAATTTCGTGTCCGGCAGAAGGCTTTTCTGGTTTCTTCTGGGGAAGGTTTCTTTTTAAACACTGGGGAGATTCATTCCGCTTGTGTATATCAGTCTTACGACTGCCGCTTTGTTATCTACCGAATCTGCCCTTCTGTTCTTTTTCAGACAGAAGATAATCCTTTATATCAAAAATATATCAAACCTCTGGTTGATCATCCTTCTTTTGGATTTTTAACGTTCGTTCCAAAAGTCCCTTGGCAGAAATATATCCTTGAAATGATCCGCAAAATGAATGATATCTGTGACCGTCCTGTTGATGGTTATGAATTGAAGATCAACCATTTTGTAAACGAGATCTTTTATTATATCTTTCATAATGTGAATCTCTCCAAAGAACTGTCCTTAAAAGAATCCAGAGATTTGGAACGTATGAAAGATGTGATGATATATCTCAATAAAACGATCGACCAAAAGCATACACTCGCTGATATTGCTTCTTACTGCCATCTAAGCAATAGTGAATGCTGCCGACTCTTTCAAAGAAATGTTCATCTAAGTCCTGTGGATTATCTGAATCAACTTCGTATTCATATGAGCTTGCCTGAGATCATAAAACATGAGAAAAAGATAACAGATATCGCTAAGATGTATGGTTTCTCTGGCAGCAGTTATTTCTCTGAAATGTTTAAAAAGACCCTCGGCATAACGCCAAGAGCCTTTTATAAATCTGTTCTTCAGCAACAAACTCTTTCTTCTAACGCTGATCCCATTCACGGAAGGCGATGAATTTCGTCTTCCAAAGAAGGCTCAATGCTGGTGTTAATGCCCAGATCATCTTTGTCCCTTCTTGCATGATCAGATCGATCTTTAATATCCCCGCATACTGAATTACCAGTAGTAACGTAAAGATCACTAGTAATCCATATGCAACAGAATAAGAATTATGCACTTTCTGCCCGATCTTCTCACTAAAATAAAAGCGATCCAGTGTCAGAGAAATGATCGAAATCACTGATAAAATAATATTGATCGTATAAAATGTATGCATATCCATATGATTAAACCAAGTTGCCAAAGCACCTAGAAAGATCATGATCTGTGCATACCATAATACTTTTTCCTGTTTTTCATATTGATTTCTCATTGATTGAAACCTCTTTTTCTTTCTTTTAATAATGAATAAATACAGGATCTCCGATCTTCGTCAGGTTATATACAGATCTTGCATCTGATAATGTTAAGTTAACACATCCATGAGATCCATTCGTCTTATAATACGTTGGTGACCAGCTTCCCCAGTCTCCTCTGCTGCTGTAATGATATCCTGTTCCTGTCCACATGATCCTTGTCCAGTATCTTGTTGGAACACTGTAATCCGCACCTGTTAATGTCTTTGTAAGTTTCTTCTCTTTGATGTCATAAACACCGGTTCTTGTGATACGATCTGGTGTTGCTTTTCCAGTGATACAGGTTGTGCTGAATACAAGTTTTCCTTTCTTGTAGACGAAAACTTCCTGTGCTGACAGGTCAACTTCACTGTAGTTTTGTGTATCCCAGTCATTTTGCTTGTTCGTATAATCCATACGATATCCTTTGTGGCTGTAGACTGGTTTTAAGCTTGTAAGTAAAGCCTGTTCATTCTCCTTGGAAGGGTCTTTCTCATAGGCTTTGATCGCAGATTCTTCTGGTGCTTTCTTTAACGCTTTCATTGTCTGTGCGATAACTTTATCATAATCGATACGCCATCCATAGTCTCCACCACTGACTTTGATCTTCTTGCCAGAATGTGTCTTAAATGTTCTTGCGATTCCCTGTGTCTTGTATTTTAAGCAAAAGCTTTCTAACCATTTCTCGACGGCAGGCTGATCTAATTTTACAGTATGTCTCTTTGTGTTTACTTTGATGCAGTCTTTTAACGCATCTGGACCTAATGTTTCTTTGACATTATTGCCCATATCCCACTGAATGAAATGTAATAAATACTCATTGTAGGTTGTCTGCATCTGTTTTAATTCTTCATCATCATGATACAGACCAGGCTTTTTATAGACGTCCGGATTCTTCTTTTCATCTGTCAGATTCAGTGTGTTACTTAAAGACTCTATGGATTTCTCTACTGCGTCATAAAATGCTTTACGGTTTAAGTAATTTCCTTCATCTTCCTTCTGGATTACACCGTATTTCTTATCTGCAGAATATACGATCGTTGCATCCACTGGTTTTGTGATCTTATATGTATCACTGCCTTTGATCAAAACGGATTGTTTTAATTTAGCCTTTAATTTCTGCTCTGATAATGCAACTGCTGTCACTTTGGTTTTTTTGCCACCAAAGATCGTTGAAAATACACTTTGGCTGTGCTGCTTTTTGTAAGCATCCTTTACATGTGATTCTGTCTTAAATGCAAGATCGATCTCCTTACCGGAAATCACTTTCTGTCCGTTATTTCTTCCCTTGATCTTTAACTTGTAAGAATCAATGGATTTCTTTACTTTCTTCACTGATTCTTCGTATGTCATTCCTGACACATCAACCTTGTTAAATGTACTCCCCGGATACCAACGGTTCTGATAATGGGCATGGACACCGATAGCGGCTGCTATTAAAACAACCGCTACGGCACCTCCTATGATTCCCCCTTGTTTCTTTGTAATCCTCATATTGATTTCTGCCTCCAAATACGACTCTGTGATGGATTATTCATAGAGTGGATATTTTTCTGTTAATCCTAATACTAATTCGTTTGCTTCATCAAGTTTCTTGTCTAATAATGTCAGACGAATAGCTTTTGCGATCACTTTCATATCGTCTTCTTTCAGTCCACGAGTTGTAACAGCTGGTGTTCCAAGACGAAGTCCTGATGTTACGAATGGAGATTTTGGATCGTTTGGTACAGTATTCTTATTACATGTGATATGTACAGAATCCAGTACTTTTTCAGCTTCTTTTCCTGTCAGATCATATTTCTTAAGATCTACTAACATTAAGTGGTTGTCTGTTCCTCCAGATACGATATCGAATCCTTCTTCGATCAGTGCATTTGCAAGAGTATCTGCATTCTTCACAACCTGTGTCATATATTCTTTGAATGATGGGTCTAATGCTTCTTTGAATGCTACAGCTTTACCAGCGATCACATGCATTAATGGTCCACCCTGGATTCCTGGGAAGATTGCTTTGTTGAAGTTGTATTTTTCGTTCACTTCATTGCTGCACATGATCATTCCACCACGAGGTCCTCTTAATGTTTTATGTGTTGTAGTTGTTGTTACATGAGCATAAGGGATTGGGCTCTGGTGTAATCCTGCAGCTACTAATCCTGCGATATGAGCCATATCTACCATTAAAACTGCCCCAACTTTGTCAGCAATCTCACGGAAACGTTTGAAGTCGATCGCTCTTGCGTATGCACTTGCACCAGCAATGATCATCTTTGGTTTGCATTCTAATGCGATTCTTTCTACTTCATCATAATCGATGAATCCTTCATCATTAACTCCGTATGGTACGCAGTGATAGTTCTTACCAGACATGTTGACTGGGCTTCCGTGTGTTAAATGTCCACCGTGGTCTAAGCTCATTCCCATGTATGTATCTCCGACATTCAATACTGCGAAGAATACTGCCATGTTTGCCTGTGCTCCAGAGTGTGGCTGTACATTTACATATTCGCATCCAAATAATTCTTTGGCACGTTCTCTTGCAAGATCTTCTACCACATCTACATACTGGCATCCACCATAGTAACGTTTTCCTGGATATCCCTCTGCATATTTATTTGTTAAATGACTTCCCATTGCAGCCATAACAGCTTTGGAAACAAGGTTCTCTGATGCGATCAACTCAAGATTTGTTCTCTGTCTTGTTAATTCGTTTTCCATTGCTTCTGCTAATTCTGGATCGTAGTTCTTTACTTCGCTAAAATCAAACATTGTTTTCTCCTTTATATATTTATGTAAAATAATATTGTGTCTCGTATGTTGTGTCTTATTCTTATGATCATTCGATTGCCTGATCTATCTGATTATTCCTGGAACTGTTCTTTTAATGCTTCTACTGCACGTTCTACACGGCTTTCTTTGATCAGAACAGTGATCTTGATCTCTGATGTGTAGATTAAGTGAATGTTGATTCCACGATTATACAGTGCTTCAAACATCTTAGAAGCTGCTCCGCTGTTAGACATCATTCCAGCTCCGACGATAGATACGATTCCGACTTCTTTATCACTGATGATATCTTCGTAATCTGCTTCATCAAATGCTTTCTTTAATGTTTCAACGGCATGATCTGCTTCATCCTGTGCTACAACGAAAGAAATATCTTTATTCTCTCCACGTCCGATGGACTGAAGGATCAGTTCCACGTTGATTTTTTCTTCTGCAATGGCACCAAAAACTTTTGCTGCGATTCCTGGCTGGTTTTTGATTCCTTTGATTGCGATCAGTGCAACTTCAGAGTTAGACTGAACACCGCTAAATAACATTTTCTCCATCTGATTATTCCTCCTCTGGTGTTGAAAGTTCAATTCCAAGTTCTTCTAGCTGTAATGTATCAACCGGTCCTGGAGCCTGTGTCATCAGGCAGGAAGCATCTTTTACTTTCGGGAAGGCGATGACATCACGAATGCTGTCTTCTCCTGTTAACCACATAACAAGACGGTCAAGACCATAAGCTAAACCAGCATGTGGTGGTACTCCAAATTTGAATGCATCTAATAAGAATCCAAAACGGTTGTAAGCATCTTCTTTTGTAAATCCAAGAGCTTCAAACATCTTCTCCTGAATATCATCCTGATGGATACGGATTGATCCACCACCAAGTTCTGTACCATTTAATACGATATCGTATGCTTTCGCACGGACATCTCCTGGTCTTTCATCAATGAATTCAAGATCTTCTTCAAATGGCATCGTAAATGGGTGATGCATTGCTGTGTAACGATTCTGTTCATCGCTCCACTCAAGTAATGGGAATTCTGTAACCCATAAGAACTTATACTGGGATTTGTCGATCATATCGTACTGTTTCGCAATGTGAAGTCTTAAGTTACCAAGCACATCAAAGACAACTTTGTCTTTGTCTGCGGCAAATAGTAATAAGTCTCCTGCCTGTCCATCCATTGCTTTGATCAGTGCATCCATCTCTTCTTCTTTCATGAATTTAGCGAAAGATGATTTCACTGTTCCATCGCTCTTTAACTGAATATATGCAAGTCCTTTCGCTCCGAAGTCTTTGGCGTAGTCAACGAATCCATCGATCTTCTTACGTCCAAGATCTCCTAAACCTTTAGCGTTTAATCCTCTTACGGATCCACCATTCTCTAATGCTCCTTTAAATACCATAAAGTCGCATCCGGCAACTGTATCGGATACATTCGTAAGTTCCATTCCAAAACGCATATCTGGTTTATCAGATCCGAAACGGTCCATTGCTTCTTTATAAGTCATGCGAAGCATAGGAAGCTGTACATCAATATCTAATACTTCTTTGAAGATCTTCTTTAACAGACGTTCATTTACATCGATCACATCATCGACATCAACAAATGAAAGTTCCATATCGATCTGTGTAAACTCTGGCTGGCGGTCTGCACGTAGATCTTCGTCACGGAAACATTTTGCGATCTGATAGTAACGGTCGAATCCAGAGCACATTAAAAGCTGTTTAAACAGCTGTGGTGACTGTGGAAGTCCGTAAAATTCTCCTGGATGTACACGGCTTGGTACAAGATAATCTCTTGCTCCTTCTGGTGTACTCTTTCCTAAAACTGGTGTCTCGATCTCTAAGAATCCTTCATCCCCTAAGAAGTTACGTACCATTCTTGTTACATCATTACGAATGCGTAAGTTTCTCTGAAGATTTGGTCTTCGAAGATCAAGATAACGGTATTTTAAACGAAGTTCATCTTTGACTGTCTGATTCTCGTCAATTGGAAATGGAGGAGTTTCTGATTCTGATAAGATACGTAATGTATGTACCTTAATCTCGATATCTCCTGTCTTCAAGTTCTCGTTGATCGCTGCACTTCTCTTCTCTACAGTACCTACTGCTGCAACGACATACTCACTTCTTAAAGAGTTTGCCTTATTATAGTCTTCCTCAGATAATACTTCCTGATCAAAAACTAACTGTAAGATTCCTGAGCGGTCTCTTAAGTCTACAAATATAAGACTTCCTAAATTTCTTCGTTTCTGTACCCATCCCATGACAGTGACTTCTGTTCCGATAAGTTTGTTGCTTACCTCTGTACATCGGTGGGATCTGGCTAAACCTGACATTGATTCTGCCATGATATTTCCTCCTTCATCCTTTTCACTTTGTACGAAAGGCAGAGCCCGTATCTTCGGTTCTGCCTTATATATTCTTTTATGAATCTTTTCTTACAAGGATCTGTTCGATCTCTGCAGCGTAAAGTACGTGATAATCCTTCTCTGGATACCACTGTTCATCTAAAGATTTATCAACAAATCCTTCTGGATCCATTGGCTGAGAATATAACTTCTTACAGATCAGTACGATCTTTGCTTCCTCAAAAAATGGAATTCCATTCGCATCTGTTGGTGTCAGACGTGTCTTCGCGATCTTGTCTTCATCTCTTCCAGATACACTTCCAAGATAGCTTAAATCCTTCTTAAAAGTATCATCATAGAAAGATAATGTAAATGATTCTGACTGGTCAATGAATTCTTTTGTATATCTTTGTGGTCTTAAGACTGTCACAGCAACATTCTTACCCCACATAACACCTAAACCACCCCATGAGGCAGTCATTGTGTTAACTTTTCCTTCCTGATTCTTTGCAGTAACAAGCATCCATTCCTTACCAATCAGGCGAAATACGCTTTGGTCGAAATCTTCTGGTGCCACGATCGCATATTCACTCATGCATGTTACCTCCTTTCTTGTAATTATTACTCATTATATATGATTTTGTCAAAAATGTCACGAACTAGTATAAGAAAGCATGATTTTATTTTAAACAATCTGCGATCTTATCAAGCGAAATGGTCGTAACTTCTCTTGTTTCCATATTTTTGACATTTCCTTCATTCTTCGCTAATTCGTCATCACCAATGATGATCGTATTCTTGGCATTCAGCTTATTTGCATATTTCATCTGTGCTTTTACGCTTCTTCCAAGATAATCTGTTTCTACGACAAATCCCTGATCACGAAGATCTACAACGATCTGGTAAGCTTTTGCTTTTGCTTCCTGTCCAAGAATTCCTACATAAAGGTCAATATCTCTTGTGCATGGAAGATCTACTTTCTCTTCTTCTAAGAAATAAAGGATTCTCTCTACACCCATACCAAATCCAACAGATGGCATAGAAACTTTTCCATCGATCTCATGAACAAGATTGTCGTAACGTCCACCACCACATAAAGTAAATCCATCTTCATTTACAAATTCGAATACGGTCTTTGTATAGTAGTCTAATCCACGAACGATTTCTGTATCAACTTCATATGGAATATTTAATGCATCTAACAAACTCTTTAATTCTTCAAAATGTGCTTTACATTCATCATCTAAATAGTCGATCGTTCTTGGTGCATCTTTGACGATCTCTTTGCATTCTGGAACTTTACAATCAATGACACGTAATGGATTCTTTTCCATACGTTCTCTGCATGTAGGACATAAATGTTCTTCATGTTCTTTTAAATATGCTAATAATGCTTTGTTGTATTCTTTTCTACAATTTTCACATCCAATGCTGTTGATGTGTAATTTTGCATCTTTTAACCCAATTTTCTTAATAAAAGTGGATACTAATGTGATCAGCTCTACTTCTGCTAATGGACTTTCTGCTCCGACAAATTCAACTCCGAACTGGTGGTGCTGTCTTAATCTTCCACTCTGTGGTTTTTCATAGCGGAATGCTGGTGTGATATAGAACATCTTGATCGGCTGTGGCTCATTTGCCAGACCATTCTGTAAATATGCACGGATCGCTCCTGCTGTTCCTTCTGGTTTTAATGAAATGCTTCTGTGTCCTTTATCTTCAAATGTATACATCTCTTTCTGGACAACGTCTGTTGTTTCTCCAACACCTCTCTGAAAAAGCTCTGTATGCTCAAATACTGGTGTGATGATCTCGTGAATATTATAGGATGCGCATAAATCTTTGAAAATATTCTCTAAATATGTGCGCTGGTCCATATCTTTTCCAAACCAGTCTTTTGTTCCTCTTGGTGCCTGTGTAATCATTCTTGTTCCTCCTCAAATAATTCATCCAGATTGCCTTTTTCCATCACAGTTTCCATAACTCCGTCTGAAAATGCGACTCTCTGGAATGCTAAAAATACTTTCATATCAAAATTCTTTACTTCATCGATCATGATATCAAGTGCAGTCTCAACATCAAATCCTTCTCTATAATCCCTGTTTGAGATCAATGCTCCGAAAATATCACATACATGCATGATCCTTCCAACCAATGGAATCTGTTTTCCTACCAGATTATGTGGATAACCAGTACCATCATAATGTTCATGATGATATAGAACTGCGTCTAAAACCGTCTGGTTATAATCGTAATCTGCAAGGATTGCATATCCAATGGATGGATGCATTCTCATATATCTTGTTTCGTCAACAGCCAGAATCTCATCTTCCACTTTCTCATTCATATAGAAATTAAGTCTTACTTTTCCAAGATCATGTAACATTCCTGCAACCGCAAGATCATAACACACTTCTTCTTGTAATCCTAATTCCTTGCCAACAAGATAAGCCAAATTACTGACAATGATACCATGACTGATCGTTTCTTTTATATCCGCATGGATCGGTGTCTCAATATCTGTTCGTCCATAACTGATTGCCATAATCAAACTCCTGTTTATATCATCTTTAATTCTTTTCTATGAATGATCTCATCAATTCGTGTAATGTATTGCTTTATATCTTTAAGATTTTCGATGCGGTCCACCTGATGGTCTTCCTGATGGACGATCTTTGAAGATGTACCAGCACCAACTGCTATAATATCATGTAATTCCTCCATAATCAAAATATTATAGAGACATTCTTTTCCTTTTTTCGAAAAACCGACATTCTCAAGGTTCCCTGGAATGTTTTTCTGCCGGTATAAATAATATGGTTCCATATTCATATCTCTTGCACATGAAGCGGCATAAGATACCATCTCTTCACTCGCTCCAAAGTGATATGTATCTTTCATTCGATTCAATCTCGATGAACGCTTGACTGCAAGTGCATGAACCGTTAAACTCTCTGGATCAAGTTTTTTGATCTCATCTAAAGTATAGGAAAGTTCATCCATGCCTTCTTCTGGAAGCCCACAGATCATATCCATATTAATGTTATCGATCCCAGCCTGTCTCGCAAGATTAAATTTCTCTTTGATATCTTGTGCAAAATGATTTCTTCCAATGAGTTTTAATGTCTTATCGTTCATTGACTGTGGATTGATACTGATCCTTGTCACACCATATTTCTTTAGAATCTTTAATTTCTCGAAATTCAAGCTGTCTGGCCGTCCTGCTTCCACAGTGATCTCCTGGATCTTTGAAAATGGGAATCTCTTATTAACCTCATATAACAGATATTCCAGATCTTCTTCTTTTAAAGATGTTGGTGTTCCACCGCCAATATACATCGTCTGAAGTTCTTTGTGCGCATAAGTCTTTGCCACAAAATCCAGTTCTTTCAATAAAGCTTCAAGATAGTCTTGTACAATATTATCAAATTGATCGATCGAATACGATGTAAAAGAACAGTACAAACATGTGCTTGGGCAAAATGGGATTCCTATATATAGACTGTATCCTTCTTTGTATGGAAATGCTTTTAGCAGTTCTTTCTCTTTCTGAACGGTTTCTGTACATAATCTTGCTTTTTCTTCGGATGCCAGATAATCCTTTTGAAATCTGTGAATGATCTCTTCACTGCTCTCACCCTTTTCATATCCATCAAAAGCAATCTTTGTCGGACGGATCCCAGTCAACGTTCCCCATGGAAGCTGTTTGTCTAATGCTTTGGAAAACAACTGATAGATTCCTTGTTTCATCCGGTTTTTAAAAATCTTCTTATTTTCATAATCACCAAATAACTGGATCTCATCTTCTAACTCGCCCTTTTTATATAGATTCATGACGATTTCCTGATCTTTATAATCCACGTCCAGTATAAAATCATAGATAGAATCAACGTGATCCGTCAATTCTATCTTCTCTCCAAGCATAAATGCCAATATTAAACTTCGAATGTCATATTCATAAATGGTCTTGTTCTGAATTAATCCAATCATAATCTATTGCAGAAACGGATTGCATCTGCTTTCCTCCTCGATCGTCGTTGGTGGTGTATGACCGGATAGTACCTTTGTCCATGGTGGGAGTACGAATAATTTCTCTCTGATTGCTGTCAGAAGATCATTCAAATTGCCTGTCGGAAAGTCTGTTCTTCCAATGCTCATCTGGAACAGTGTATCTCCAGAGATCAGCCATCCATAATCTGCAAAATAATAACATACTCCACCTTTTGTATGTCCTGGAACATGGATACATTTTACCTTTGTTCCTAATACATCTATGATCTCTCCATCTTTCACCAGATGATTCGCTTTTAATGAGAGATCCATTCCCATCATCGCTCCGAGATTGAGCTGTGGATCTGCCAGAACATCTGCTTCATCTTCATAAAGATAGATATCAAGATCTGGTTTTTGTTCCATCAGATACGGAAGGGCCATTACATGATCAAAATGCCCATGTGTCAGACATACGCCTGCCAGTTCCATTCCATCTTCTTCTAATGTATTCATAATACGTTCTCCCTGATCTCCCGGATCAAAGACGAATGCCTGATTTGTTTTTGTATTCTCAACAATATAGCAGTTTGTCTGCATCTGCCCAAGACAGATCGTTACCATCTTAAGAGGTCTGTCAAGTCTTAATGTTGTTTCGCTCATATTTTCACCTATCCTGCTGTTCTTTCTATGTCGATCACGCCTTCTACATTCCTGATCTTCGCAATAATACGGTTCAACTGCTCTACGCCTGTAATATCAAAGGACATACTAAGCGTTGCTCTTCCTTTCTTATTGTTTGATACGTTGATCGTTATGATGTCAATATCTAATTCTAAGAAGATCTTTGATACTTCTGCTAACAATCCCTTTCGATTATTGGCATAAATATTGATCTCTGTCATGTAAGTCTGTGTTGTATCTGCTTCACTTACCTGCCATTCAGCTTCAATAAGTCTTGCCCTGTCAGATTCTGGCATATTCAGAAGGTTCACACAATCTGTTCTGTGAATCGAGATTCCTCTTCCTCTTGTAATAAATCCAACGATCTCATCTCCTGGTACTGGATTACAACACTTTGAAAAACGAACAGCAACATCATTCGCTCCACGTACAACAATTCCTCCTTTGGATTTCTCTTCCTTTTTCTTCTCTGGATTCGCTGCTGCCGCCTGTGCTGCTTCTGTTGTTTTCTGCAAGATCTGTTCATCCGTGATCTTTTGTTTCTGGATCTTACGGTCTTCTTCCTGCATCTTATTGATAACCTGGCCTTCTTTTAAACCACCATGTCCAACAGCTGCACATACAGAATCCCAGTCTTTAAATCCGTATTTTAGTTCAACCTTCTTAATGTATTCAGGTTTCATGAGTTCTGGGAGCCTGATGCTCTTGCTCTTACAGTATTTTTCTAACAGTTCCTTACCTCTGATGATATTCTCTTCCTTGAACTGTCGTTTAAACCACTGATTGATCTTACTTCTTGCCTGTGCTGATTTTACGATCCCTAACCAGTCTCTGCTAGGTCCTTTTGAATTCTGTGATGTAATGATCTCTACACGATCACCATTCTGCAAATGATAATCAAATGGTACCTGTCTTCCATTGACCCTGGCTCCAACCATCTTATTACCGACTGCACTATGGATTGAATATGCAAAATCGATCGGTGTCGAACCATTCGCAAGGTTTTTGACATCTCCATTCGGTGTAAAACAATATACCTGTTCTGCAAAGAGATCCAAGTTCGTCTTCAGCAAACTTAAAAACTCTTTGTTATCATCCATATCACGCTGCCATTCCAGCACTTCTCTTAACCAGCTTAACTTCTCTTCTTCTTTGTTAAGTCCCTTGGTATTATTATTTTCTTTATATTTCCAATGGGCTGCGATACCATATTCAGCAACACGATGCATCTCAAATGTACGGATCTGAATCTCAAATGGATGTCCTTCTGGTCCGATCAATGTTGTGTGAAGTGACTGATACATATTCGGTTTTGGCATCGCGATATAATCCTTGAATCTTCCTGGGATTGGTTTATACATCTCATGAATGATCCCAAGTGCCGCATAACAGTCCTTAACCGTATCAACCTTGATCCGGACTGCAAATAAGTCATAAATCTGATCGATCGTCTTATGCTGATTGACCATCTTCTTATATATACTGAACATGTGTTTGACACGTCCATCGATCTCTGCCTTAATTCCGGCGTGATCAATATGTCCTTTCACTTCATCAACGATTTCATGAATGAATGCCTCTCTTTCTTCCTTTGCAGAATCAAGAGAGCGTTCTAAATCTTCATAAACATCTGGTTTTAAATATCGAAGTGCCAGATCATCTAATTCAACTTTGATCTTGGAAATACCAAGACGATGTGCGATCGGTGCATAAATATCCATCGTCTCTCTGGATTTCTCTTTTTGCTTCTCTGGACGCATAAACTGCATGGTACGCATATTATGCAAACGGTCAGCAAGTTTGATCAGGATCACTCGGATATCTTTTGCCATTGCAAGAAACATCTTTCGTAAGTTCTCCGCCTGAACTTCGATCTTGTCTTTGGAATAGCTTAATTGTCCTAACTTTGTTACGCCATCAACTAACTGGGCAACTTCTTCCCCAAAATCTCTTACAATATCTTCATGGGTTGTTTCCGTGTCTTCTACTACATCATGAAGCAGTCCTGCCATAATCGTTTCTTTATCAAGTTCTAATTCTGCCAATATGATCGCAACACAAATAGGATGAATGATATATGGCTCTCCAGACTTTCGTTTCTGTTTCTCGTGTGCCTTATATGCTACTTTATAGGCACGTTCTACAGCCTCAATATCTTCTTCATCATAAATGCTTTGCATGGTTGTGATCAGCTGTCGTTTCAGTTCCTCAGGCGGTGTGAAACTATCTGGACTGCTGATATCCTTCTTTACACGATTAATGTTTGTTCTGCTTTCTTGTTTCATGCACGGATACCTCTTGTTTCTTTTGATTATTTTTTAAGCTTTGATTCGCAGTAAATACAGCGATATACTTGGTGTTCTCTGTCTGTCAATTTAAACACATGATCGATTTCTTGTTCTACAGATGTAATACATCTTGGATTCTTGCATTTTGCAATATTCACGATCTTCTCTGGAAGTTCTACTTTGTGTTTGGACTTTACACTGCCATTTTCAATGACACATACCGTAACTTCTGGATCTATATAACCTAAAACATCAAAGTTCACTTCAAATGCATCTGAAATCTTAATGATATCTTTCTTGCCCATTTTGCTGCTTTTTACATTCTTAATGATCGCAACACTGCAATCTAACTGATCTAATCCAAGACTATTATAAATCTGCATTCCGCGTCCTGCACGGATATGATCTAATACGATTCCATTCTTAATGCTATCAATGTTCATCTGCACTTACCCCCAGTAATTCCATGATCAATGCCATTCTTACATGTTTTCCATTCAATACCTGTTTAAAATAGCAGGCTCTTGGATCGTTATCAACTTTTACAGAAATCTCATTCACACGAGGTAATGGATGTAAAATAGAAAGATCTTTCTTGGCGATCTTTAATTTATCCATATCTAAGATATAGCTATCCTTCAATCTTACATAATCAGCTTCATTAAAGAAACGTTCTCTCTGTACTCGTGTCATATAAAGAATGTCAAGCTGTGGCATCACATCTTCCATCTTATCAACTTCTGTAAATGTGATTCCTTTCTTCTCAAAAACATCTTTCTTCAGATACTCTGGAATCTGGAGTTCTTCTGGAGAAATTAAAATATAATTGATTCCTTCATATCTTGATAATGCTTTGATCAGAGAATGCACTGTTCGTCCAAATTTTAAATCTCCACAAAATCCAATCGTGAAATTACTTAAACGTCCCTTTTCTCTTCGAATTGTTAAAAGGTCTGTCAATGTCTGTGTTGGATGATTATGACCACCGTCTCCTGCATTGATCACAGGGATATTTACATACTGTGACGCTACATATGGTGCTCCTTCCTTTGGATGACGCATCGCAATGATATCTGCATAACATTCAATGACTCTTGCTGTATCTGCAACACTTTCTCCTTTAGATGCAGATGATGAATCAGCAGAAGAAAATCCAAGAACACTTCCCCCTAATTCAAGCATTGCTGCTTCAAAGCTTAATCTTGTTCTTGTACTTGGTTCAAAGAACAGCGTTGCTAATTTCTTGTGTTTGCACACTTCCTGATACTTCTCAGGATTCTTTGCGATGTCATCAGCGCGGTCTAATAATCTATCAATATCTTCCACGCTTAAATCCATCGGATCAATCAAATGTCTCATTACATATTCCTCCTAATGGTTTGTCCTACCTTCAATTCTACATTTTTAGGCACCTAGTGTCAATTCTTTACTTCTGATTTTAGACGAAGAACGCCCTTGTCTACCATAAAGACTGGTCGATACGATAATTTTGACTTTCTAAGTCCCTCTTCTCCAGCATCATCTTCTCTGTTCACATATTTGAAATCTTCCATCTCATGGATCACAAACTGTTGATTGATCATCGGATAAGCTCCTTGGATATCTGCAAAAGCTTTTTCAATATGAACGATAAATGTATCTTCATTTGATGCACGTTCACCGATTGAAAATCCTACAACCTTTCCTTCCGCACGCAGAACACCTCCGACAAGTCCTAATTCTTTATAATTGATCACACAATTTTTAGAAACACAGATCTCGTCATGTTTCTCTATATCTTCTGGATTACAATTTTGCATCTTCCATTCCATCAGCATTGCCAGTACTTCTAACTGATTTTCATCGGAAAGTGGTTCATAGGACCATTCATGATTTTCTTTAAAACGATTGATATGATTTCTCTTTCCATGAAGTTTCTTTCCTGATAATGTTGCGAGTTTTTCTCTGTCATAAATATATTCTGAGATATCTCTGTCATATTCAATCTCATAAATATCTCCAAATATTTCACGAAACTCTTCTTCCATCTCATGAGTTACACCATGTAATACAAACGGAATCTTTTTTTCTTTGCAATCATCCATAAAATATTGCAATACTTTCTTTTTATTTCCTTTTCCAAGTGGATAACAAAAAGAACCTCCCTCCTCATCAGTATGAGATACAAATAATCCATCTATGATCGCATACTTTACTTGATAAAAAGGACTCCATAAAATAATATTCGCTGTTGCATAATCACAACTTCTTGTATCATCTGCTAAGATACATCGATCAATTTCTTCCTTATCTTCAATTATTGGTGTTTTAAACTCCATCTTTATCAACTCCATTCTAGTGTTTTCTCGTAATATTTTTATTTGTGATATGGCTGATGATTCAAAATCCGATAAGCACGATAAATCTGTTCTAATATGATCGTGCCTGCCAGCGAACCACTTTGTGTAAATGACGATACATGAAATGGCTTTGCTTCCTCTGATCCTAAATCTCCAATATAAAAATGAAACTTTGAAATTCCCTGTACAGAACTTTCATTAATCAGCTGTGCAAGCCCCGGACTTGTCATACTGTCTCTTCCAGGCAGGATATGATAATGTTCTCCCGGTTCTTTTAATATTTTCTCTACTTGTTTTGCATTCTTCTTATATACTACAGAAACTTTCGCGTATGCACCAAGACGTTTTAGATACTCACCCATTGCTTTCTGATACATCTTAGGATCCTGTGATTTCTTCTGCAGAATATAAATTTCAAATTTCATCATATCTTTTAATTTCCTTCAAAAAATTGTTTTAATTTTTTATCTTGTTTTAAAGCCAGCTCATATCTTTTGTTGATCTGTTTTGTAAGTTTTTTAATTTCTTTGCTGTTCTGGCTTTCTTTTTTTGCATCTGTGATCTCATCCGTATCATGTTTTTGATTATTATAGATACAGAATGTATCCCCTTTCTTCATCACATAATACGAGGTCATCCCCGGTGCAAGTGTTTTAATCTTGCGGATCTTCATCTTATATGTTACATAAACGATATAGGATTCATCGTCTGCTCCTTGTTTGATCAGATATGTAAGATTCTTATATTTCTTCACATACTGATGGATTGCCTTTTGATCCTCAGTTAATTCATTCGTATCTTCTACCATATTCTTAAGATTTTCCAGATCATTTTTCTGAACTCTCTCATAATATGTTTTCATAAAATCCTCAACTGCTTTTTTCTCAATCTCTGAATCTTCCTTCTTCGTTTCCGCTGCATCATTTGTTTCTCTGATCACGCCTTGTGAGGTATTCTTTTGTGTTGTTTGTTGAAAAATCTTTTCATTTGTAAGTCGTTCTTGTTTCATCTGGTCCAATTTTGCATATGCAAAAAAAGCTGCAATAAAAAATAAGATCCAGCTTGTAATGATAACAACAACTGTAGATTTTCTAAGCTTCACGCACATCCCTCCAATCCACCTACAGCAAATTTACAGTATATTATACCTTACCTTGCGAAGCAAGTCCAGTCCGAAGGACTATGCATTCACGAATGCCCTGCGGGTATACCTTATCGAGCGAAGCGAGTCCAGTCCGACCCCAAAATATCTCTTGCTATTTTTTTGAATATGTTGTAATATAATATAGCTTATGTACCAGTAACTCAGTGGATAGAGTGGCAGCCTCCGAAGCTGTTGGCCGCGGGTTCGACTCCCGCCTGGTGCATACTTTATCTAGATAAAATCAACGAATACAATTTAATATCGTCTTATAAGAGACTATAGATTTTACTGTTTCTGATTATTAAACAGCAAGGTCTATCGTCTCTTTTTTGTTATTAAGGAGGAATCATTTTATGGATCAGATGTATATGAAAGAAAAACCAATTTTACCATTATTACTATCAATGGCTCTGCCAATGGTAATCTCAATGTTTGTAAACTCATTGTATAACATCATTGACAGTATTTTCGTTGCCAAGATCAGTGAAGATGCAATGACCGCATTATCTCTTGTATATCCAGTACAGAATCTGATCAACTCAATTGCGGTTGGATTCGGTGTTGGAATTAATGCAGTCATTGCCATGTTTCTTGGTGCAGGAAAAGCAAAGGAAGCCGATAAAACTGCAACTCAGGGATTGTTTTTAAATGTCATTCATGGACTTCTGCTTACAATCGTTGGATTAATGATCATGCCATCATTTCTTGCAATGTTTACGAATGATCAAACTGTTATTGGGATGGGATTACAATATTCAACAATTATATTAATGTTTTCAACAATCATTATGGTAAGTATTTCTTTTGAAAAGATTTTTCAGGCAGTTGGAAATATGGTGATCACTATGCTCTCTTTAATGACTGGCTGTATTGTAAATATCATATTAGACCCGCTTTTGATCTTTGGAATCGGATTCTTCCCCAAACTTGGAATTCAGGGTGCAGCACTTGCAACAGGTATCGGTCAAAGCAGTACACTGATCATTTATCTTCTTGTTTATGTATTACGCCCAATTCATGTAAAAATCAGAAAAGATTACTTAAAGCTAGAAGCTGTTTATGTTAAGCGTTTATATGCGATCGGAATTCCAGCAACTTTAAATATGGCACTACCATCTTTCTTAGTATCTGCTTTAAATGCGATCTTAGCATCATTTTCGCAAACATATGTTGTTGTGCTTGGTGTTTATTACAAATTACAAACATTCTTATATCTAACAGCAAATGGAATGATCCAGGGAATGCGTCCGATCATGAGTTATAATTATGGAGCAAAGGAATCAGCTCGTGTTCGTAAGATTTATCTTATGACGTTTGAGATTGTTGTTGGAATCATGGCTGTTGGAACGATTATTTGTTTTGTGATGCCACAGACACTGATGAGTATGTTTACAAGTAATCCTGAAACATTGACAGAAGGTGCGATCGCACTCCATATTATCTGTGCAGGATTTATAGCTTCTTCCGTTTCTGTTGTTTCTGCAGGTGCGTTTGAAGCGTTAGGAAAAGGTATCCAGTCTTTTTTGATTTCATTTTTACGTTATGTTGTAGTGATCATTCCTGCTGCATTTGTATTAAGCAAAACAGTTGGAGTGCATGGTGTATGGCATGCTTTCTGGATTGCTGAAATCATTACAGCTGTAATAGCTTTTATTCTTTATTACCAGTTGATCGGAAAATCAGGAAAAAATTAACTAAATTTTGACAGATTGTAAAGAAACGCTTACAATAAACAAAAAGAAAAAAGGAGAGTAAAGTTTATGGGACATATATCAACCGTTGAAGTTCGTTATGCAGAAACAGATCAGATGGGAATTGCTCATCACAGCAACTATGCCGTCTGGTTTGAAGTTGCCAGAACTGATTTTATCAAGGCTGCTGGCATTTCTTATACAGATGTAGAAAAAGAAGGAATCATCACTCCATTAACGAGTCTTGAATGTAAATACAAAAAAGCAGCTTTCTATGAAGACCAGTTACAGATTCATGCAAGTCTTACAAAGCTGTCTCCGGTTCGTCTGGAATTCTCTTATAAGGTTACAAGAGGTGGGGACCTGATCGCTACTGGAAAAACAACACATGGTATGGTGACAAAAGATTTAAAACCGATCAACGTAAAAAAAGAACATCCGGAAATTTACCGAATGTTCGAAAATGCTTTGGATTAAAGATAACTTAACTGCTCAATTAGAATTAACCGCATTAGTTGATGTGGGAATGTCATTCTACTGAAACTTAATTTTAATTTTCCTTTGGATACAACCTTTGGTGATAATCCGAGGGAACCACCAATAATAAATGTGATATTGTTTATGGACTCCTTGTTCCACTGATCCCATTTCTTCTGGAATTGTTCGGTGGAGTAAGGAGTTCCTTCTATACAGAGAGGAATTACGAAAGATCCTTCTGGAATCTTATCAAGAATTCTTTGACCTTCAATTTCTTTAATCTTTGATTCCTCTTTGTCACTGGCATTATCTGGTGTTTTCTCATCAGGGAGTTCTATGATCTCAAAATTATATTTTTTACGGATGATCTTTGTGTAATGATCGATCAGTTCTCTTAAATATGTTTCTTTGATTTTTCCGACACAGATCATTTGGATTTTCATGTGTTTCGATACCTTTCTTTATAACTTAATCAGCAATTCCCAATAGCCTTTGTGACTGCTGCCAATTCGTCTAATTGCCTCTTGTTTTTTCATCTTATTTAAATAATATTTTACTCTATCCACTGTCCATCCTAATTCCATTGCTATTTCTTTCTGACTTAATGCTGGATTATTTTGAATCACTTGTAAAATTTCGTGATCATTTTTGGTTAATTTTATCGTAGTTTGGGTAGTAATTTGGGTAGTAGTTTGGGTAGTAGTTTGGGTAGTAGTTTGGGTAGTAGTTTGGGTAGT